>ENA-ORXT01000941-ORXT01000941.1-marine-metagenome-genome-assembly--contig:-NODE-941-length-41984-cov-10.317369_pt1 | contig 41984 bp, 31 predicted proteins | sample MGYA00237868_ERZ511482 | MGnify/ENA metagenome assembly ERZ511482 | reverse complement strand
AATTATTAAATCTCTATATTCGTCTATAAGAGCGATGTCAAGATCATTGTATCCCTTTGCACTTAAAAGGTTTGGAATTTCAAAAGCGATAGAAGATCTTGCGCATCTAATAAAACAGTCTACTGGTACGGAAGTGATTTTGAATATTTCTAGTCTTTCGCAAAACCTAGAATTTGAGAGAGAATTGGCAGTGTTTAGAATAATACAGGAATTTTGTAATAATTCCCTTAAGCATTCTTCCTGTACAAAAATTGAAATACAGGTAGTAAAATGTGAACATACTGAAATTTTGACGATTTCTGACGATGGGCGTGGATTTGATATGTCAAACAATCAAGAAGGCCTTGGTCTGAAAAATATGGAAATGAGGGCACAGGTGGCCGGCTTTGAATACGAGATAACTAGTGAATTAGGACAAGGGACATCAACTAAACTAACTTATAAAACTGAGCTATGATTGAACCTAAACTTACAATCGGAATTCTTGATGATCATGATCTTTTTCGCAATGGACTTGAGACACTGTTTCGGCAAACCGATCACTATAACATTACCTTTTCACAAGCTGAGAGTTCAAGGCTGTTTGAGTATCTAGAAAATCATAGCTTAGATATACTATTATTAGATATAGATTTGAAAGATGAGTCAGGAGTGTCTATACTGATAAAGTTGAAGTGCGACTATCCAAGGATCAAAGTTGTTATGCTGACTATACATGAAGAACCTTCCTTTGTTACACATTGTATCTCAAATGGTGCAAATGGCTATATCGCAAAAAGTACTCCTTTCACAGAATTAGTACAAACCATCAATACGATTATAGATAAAGGAAATTTTTTTGAAGAAACAATTGCCAATCAATTTATTAAAGATCACCAAGAACTTCGAGCACTAGAAATAAATGGGATTCCTTTAAGTTCCGATGAGCGGGATTTAATCCGACTCTTAGAAAAAGGCCTAACAGCAAAAGAGATTTCTAAAATTATTCACAAGGGCGACCGGACTATTGAAGGGTATAAATCTGCCTTATTGAAAAAAACAAATTGCAAAAACGTAATCCAGCTGATAAGCTGGGCCTACCGAAATAAAATTCTGTAATAACCACTTTTTTTTGTATTAATGGTACAATAAGTAAGATTACTTAAATCTTGCGTAAATCGCCTGCCTTCAGATTGCCTTTTCTTAACTATTTTTGATTATAAGATATAAAGCTATAAAAAGGGACATCTATTAACTGCCTCTTGAAACCAGGGTAGAAATTTCCTTACTTCACTAATACCCAGGTGCGAATCAGTTCTGATCAAACAAGAGTGTAGTTAATAGAAGTACCTCCATTCTGAATCTACAAGCTTTGGATATTGTTTGAGAAAGTTTTAAGAAAGTAGTTGAAGGGAAAATAATTTTCCTGTGATTAGATGGGCGCCAAATTAGCTAAGAGTATAAATACCCTCACACTTGAAACACTTAATAGGGGGCTAAATCAGTAGACTGTTTTTGATACTTCAGTACGGATTCAATTATTACATAAGCTATTAAAGATGGGTACGAAATAGATTTATACTATGAAAATGGTGCAACAATAAATCCAGATAAAGAATCTCACTTTTATGAGGCAGCATTATTAGTTGATTTACTTCGAAAAGAGCTTTTACGAATGGAACGAAAATTTGCTTTTGAAACTATCTTATCTCATAAATCAAGAAATTAAATTTTGCAGAGGAGCTATATACGCTGGATACAGTTTTTTTTACATTGCCTATCAACTGAATCTCCATTGATAAATATTGAAAGAGTCAACAAAGAGTAGAATTAAGAAGATGTCCTGTAGCAGAAGATAAAATTCTAAATAGATATTTCGATTCTTCAATGAATTTGAAATTAGCGGGCCAAGTAGCTTATAGAACTTTTATTTTTGATAACTCAGGTGCAAAACCAAATTTGATTCATGAAGTTTTTAATGGAGAAGAAGTAACCTTTTTTCACGAAGAGATTCCGCATTGGGGAAATAAATATTAGTTAGGTTAACAAAAATCGCAGCAACTAACATTAGATGACCAAGGCATATCTATGCGCTTCACCTTAGAGACACTGGGTATCATTACCCGTCTCTTCCTCTCGAAATTTACTATCTTGATAAATATTGCTAGTGCATTAGGTTTTTAACGCCAAATTTGTCACCGACATTTCAAGAGGAAAGAATGAAGCGTTTTTTTTGATGGGAGCGATGAGCTTAATTGTAAGCTATGAGGAGTAGAAACTTTAGAGAAAGAAACGTTCTTTAGGTCTGTCTTTACCGTTTAAATGGGATGACTATTCTCATTTAAAACTTTACCACTGGTAACCCCAAATTAGATGGATGGCTATCCCAATGGATAGTCTTCTGTCTAAATTGTTTACCCTTCATAAGTTATAAATTATATCTAAAAAATTAGGAATCAGCCAAGTGAAAAACCTTACTCCTTTACTACCTTTTGGTTAACACTCCCATTCATATTCCGAATTTCTATGAAGTAGATACCAGAAGCATATGGTGTAAAGTCGATATTGGTATTATCCGTAAATATCGTTTCAAATAAAAATCTACCACTTACATCAAAAAGTCTAGCAGTAGTATGTTGCCCATCGTTGAGTGTGATCTGCAATCTGTCCTCGACAGGATTTGGGAATACACTTAGACCAGTTAGTGTATTAGCTGCGCTCGTTGAAACTGAAAATTCTTCTGGGGTAGCAGCCGCTGCTTGGATAACACCCTTAGCAGCATTGTTAATAACTGCGTATGCAAATATTTCATCAAGTTCCCATTCTGCGTTCATTGGCATGGAGTAAGAAAGCGTCACCGTCTCTCCATTGGCAGGTAGATTGATCGCATCACCAGTAATATCAGTCATCGCCTTTCTAAATACATCATAATGGAGGTTTTCTCCGTTTGGTGCATTATAGTTCACCATTTTTTCTGCAACACCGACTAGGATAGTTGCACCTGTATAGTTACTTGCAGACAAGGCTTTTATATTCACAGTAACTACTATAGTCTCTGCATTCTTAGTTTGATCGATAGACATGCTAAATTCAGAAGTCTCTCCTTCGTGATTTTCGAAAAGAGCTGGATTACCAAACGATATAGAATTAGGGTTGCGTTTTCCTTGTACAACTAGTACTGGAGTACTACCATAAACACCATGATAATTTGTTCGACCATCATTCTCTTCTTTATTGTGCTTATTAAGCACACAGCTTGCGTATGGTGAGCTTGGATGATAAGATATATGCAATGCATCAGGATGTGCCTCTAAGTTAGTATAGAAAGCAGGATTTTTTGATGGATTAGCGCAAATGGAGCATCTAGTATTCGTGAAGTGCTCTACGACAATTTTTTTTGCCACTTGAGCAAAGCTGCTATGTACAAAAAATAAGAATACTATAATTACTATTTTATCAAACTTGATATGCATGATTTTAAATTTTAACGATAAAATTGTTACAAATACCTGAATAATAGTCAATTATGAAATAGAAAGATGATACTATGAGATTATTCTGGTAAAAAAGCATCATAGCATGATGCGGATTACTTTTATATACGATTGTTAGCCGCTTATTAGACCTCAATTTTCATAAATTATTAGTTTAAAACTAAACTAAGTTTGGCTTATGTTCGGTTAAAAACCATTAGAAGCTAAATTGCAATGCGTAAACCATTGATCATTAGGAGAGAAACTGTTACTTGTACAATAAGCCTCCTATTAATAATTGAAAAAGCCGTACCCAGAGAGTACGGCCCAACAAAAATATAAAGCTATGAAAACTAAAACTATTGTAAATATACACAAAATTATACTTCTTCGTCAAATATTATGACGCATCAGGATCAATACCTCCATCTAAATGATCTTGGTATTTCTTTAATTCATCCCAATTACCTTCAGCAGCTAATTTTGCTTGCTTAGGCCAAGTTGTGGGATCGTGCATTTGATATCTAGATCCAGCTTCGGAAAGGATTGTCTTTAGCTTTGCCACATCAGCGTCAGCTAAGCCACTCCACGTATCAAAACCGCCAGCTATTAGCAATTCTGAAATCTTAGGACCTATTCCTTCTACGATCTTGAGATCGTTTGGTGCATACTTCTTACCATCAAAGGCAATCTTATCTCCACTAGCAGGTTTTGCAGCTGGTGTAGAAGGAGTAGCAGCAACTGGTGCTACTGGCTTTGCTTCTTGTACTGGAGCAGTAGCAGCTGGCGCTGGCGCTTTTTCCTTCTTTTCTCTTGCTGGCTTGCTAGGAACTAGTGCTTCCCCATTATCTAATGGAGTGATGCTAATGAAAGTTCTATTCTTTTTTCTTTTAGAGAACGTTACACGTCCATCTATTTTGGCGTGTACTGTATGATCCTTACCTAGGTAAGCATTCTCACCAGCATGATATTTGGTGCCTCTTTGGCGACAGATAATATTACCTGCTCTTGCCAGTTGACCTCCAAAAAGCTTTATGCCTAGTCTTTTACTATTGCTATCACGTCCGTTATCTGTACTACCTACACCTTTTTTATGTGCCATCGTTATTAAAGTTTTGTGGATTAACCGACGATGCTGTCAATCTTGATTTTAGTAAAATGTTGTCTATGACCGTTCTTAACACGGTATCCTTTACGTCTTTTCTTTTTGAAGACGATCACTTTCTTGCCTTTTTCATGGCCAAGAACAGTAGCTTTAACGGAAGCGCCTGATAATAAGGGCTTTCCTATCTGGGCAGAAGAGTCGTTACTGATCAAGTGAACCTGATCAAATGTAACATTGTCGCCCTCTTCGGCAGATAACTGGTGGACAAAGATCTCTTGATCCTTCTCGACTTTGAATTGCTGACCAGCTATTGTCAAAATTGCAAACATAGTATTAGGTTTTTATTTCAAAATGGCTGCAAATATACAATATTATATCAATAAAAGCCAGCTTAAATCAAGTCTTTCAGCTTAAATTCTACCTTAATCTTCTCATTCCCACGTTTAACTCTTAAGCGAATAGTTTTGCCTGCTTTACCTCTAAATAGCCTGTTTATCTTGTCATAGCTAAGTAAGGTGCACGGTTTACGATTGATATTGAGCAGAATATCTCCTGATTTGATGCCTTCATGGAAGGCTGGTGAGTTATTGAGCACGGAGTTAACGTAATATGTTTTGTTAGCCAAGCCTACTGAAATGAAGCTGATGCCACTTCTATCAAAGGTGAACTTTCGCCTCCATTTCTTATCTGGCTTGATATATAACTGTTGATTTGGGTAATCAATAACCAATAAAAATCGATCTAAGATAAAATTTCCGATTATACCATTTCGAAAAACGAGGCTAAGAGAATCTTTAGGGGGCTCTACCTCTTGGAAACGACAAACTATATTTTCTAGCTTATGGGAGCCAAATTCTAAGCAAGGGACGCGACCCACGTAGCCTTCTAGTACACCACCCAAACCAAAACCTAAATTGCCTGGAATAATCTTATCTGGGAGAGTAAGACTTTTGTCCGTTTTTGTATTCAATAACAGCGCCGTAGAGGCTCCTGTATCAATCAATAATTTCGCCTCTAATATGGTATCGTTTGCTAAAGTAGTTTTGCACACGATGTATGGTTTAGATTTTTGAACTTTCATCTCAAACGCCTGATAATCTTTTATATTTGGCTTATTTACTTTGCTTTCATAAAGTGCAATAGTTTTGTTTCGATAGTTGATTTTTACTTTATAGCGAGCAAACATGTCTGCTCCAAGCACACCATGAATCTCCATTCCAGTCAGCCGCTGAAAATTAAAGTAATCTTCCTCAAGTACAAGGATGTCTTGTGTTGGAGCAATAGCACCTCCTGTGGATAGGTGTACAGACTTGACCAAATGAGCATACAATACGGTACTCAAATCTGCGCCGTATACTTTGAATGTTCTCCCAATGGGGAGATTGAAAAGTTGAATAATTTCCTTTCTGCTGATAATAGTATTGCTCGCTCCAGTGTCAAATATAAACTTAAGCGGAAATGTCTGATTAAATATTACGTCTACTACCATGAACCCATTGATGTATTCAAAAGGAATGGATACATATTTTTTGTTGTTATTTATTTGTAGGCCAGTAGATTGGGCCTGTGTTTGGTAAGTGCCAATAGTCAGGCATAAGTAGACTATTATTTCTTTGCGAAATAATAGTTTATATATTTCATGAAAGTTCAAGACTATCTTTCTCACCCATATAAAGTTACGAAACATTCAACTAGCTAGATGTTTTCACTGCTCTATTATTTAATATTTTAAGTACATCTTGCGCTCACGGTAGTAGCGATATGAAGTAGCCTAGGTGGGTAATGAAGGAGGGAGATGCGACGGATGATCCGACCCCTCGGGAGAATACTAGCGACGACCATCCTGAATGCCTACCTAGGCTGCTGAATACAAGCGGATGACGGGATACAAGCGCCCCTATAAAAAGTAGATTTATCACTATAAAAATGCAATGCCTCAATGGTATGAAGTAATATTTGATTGTTATATTTGAAGATGGGATCAAATGTGGGGTTAAGGAGATTTATTTTGGGCTTAGTATTAATTTCAGTACTACTCCATTTTAGTTGTGAGACTAAAATGGTATTGAGTAAAAATGAAACGTCACAGTTGCTTAAAGATCCAAGCTATTTTCATGAAGCATTGGATAAGTTGACAGACGTCATAGTTCATGACATATTTTCGCCGCCAGTGGCCAGTAGGGTGTATGCGTATCCATGCATAGCCGCCCATCAAGTTTTGCAAAGAGACGTTGATCACCTGATAGATTTATCAGGGAAGTTAAATGATTTGAAAGTGTTCACTCCTCAAATGGATACCACTCATGTTTCATTTGAATTGGCAGCTATGTCCGCTTTTTTTAAAGTAAGTAAGACCCTTATTTTTTCAGAAGAGCAATTGGAAAACCATATTTCGAAATTCTATCATGAGTTAGATTCCTTAGGCGTTTCTGAACTTTTAATTAAGGACTCTAAACGTTATGGAGAAGCGGTTGCTAATCATATTTTGGAATGGGCTGATCAGGATAATTATAAGGAGTCGAGATCATTCTCTAAGTTTACAATTACCGAAAATCCTACTGAATGGAAACCAACGCCTCCTGCATATATGGAAGGGATAGAGCCGCATTGGAAAACGATAAGGCCAATGTTATTAGATTCTGCGCAGCAGTTTGTGCCGTCTCCACCGACCAAGTTTGACCTAGATAAAGATAGTAAGTTTTTTAAGGAAACGATGCAGGTTTATACGGCAGTAAAGGAATCGAATGAAGAACAGAAACTTATAGCGAGCTTTTGGGATTGTAATCCGTACGTGATGAATCAAACTGGTCATATGATGTTTGCGACAAAAAAAATCACACCCGGAGGACATTGGATGGGTATAGCGAGTATTGCGTCCGAGACAGCGGGGCAAAATTTTGTCGAATCCATTCAGACGACTACTTATGTTTCTATAGCGCTTTTTGATGGTTTCATAAGTTGCTGGGATGAGAAGTATCGGTCTAGTTTGATCAGACCTGAAACGGTTATCAATGAAAATATTGATGAAGCGTGGATTCCCCTTTTACAAACACCTCCATTCCCAGAGCACACCAGTGGACATAGTGTGATATCTACCGCTGCGGCAACTATTTTAACTTCGTTTTTTGGAAGTCCATTTAATTATCTTGACGATGTAGAAGTGAAATATGGTTTGCCATCAAGAAAGTTTGAATCCTTTATTCAGGCGTCTGACGAAGCAGCCATTAGCAGATTATATGGAGGCATTCATTATATGCCTGCCATCACAGAAGGGGTTAAGCAAGGAAAAAAGGTAGGGGATTTCATCGTAGAGAAATTAAATATAAAAAGACATTGATACTGCAAGTGCGAGCTGGTTTGCTGTTTCCGATAATTTTATTTTTTGGGTTAAATAATCTTGTAGCTCAGAAACAAACCGACCGTCGAATTTCTTACAGTTTTGAAAATAAGTCATTGACAAAAATATTGTTTGAGCTTTCTGAAGCGCATGAACTTAAATTTTATTTTGATCCAAGTGAGATGCCTACCTTTCCATTGAGCGGAACCTATAAAGAAACACAAGTTTATCTAATTATTCAGAATCTTTTAAACGGTACTAGACTTAAAGTTATACCATATAAAGAAGAAGGAATTATAATTATAGACAAAGATAAATTAACCAAAGAGTCTGTCGCAGCCATAGTTGAAAATTGGAATTCGGGTACTTTTAAATATCCAATTAAAGATGATGTAAAAAACGTTGCTTTTTCTTTTGGGGATAAAATGGATAGAGCGCAAGAAAAACTAAGTATTCAAATAAATATATTTGACGAAAATTCTTTGGAGCCGCTTATTGGAGCATTTCTAATCAATCAGGATTTGAGCGTGGGTGAAAACTCGGATGCAAATGGACAATTTTTATTTAGCTTGCCAGCTGGAACATACGAGTTCAATATAGAATATACGGGTTATCAAAAAATAAACTTGAGCTTAGATTTATATGATAAAGCAAAGATTGAATTGCCAATTGGTATACAAGCTTTCCTGTTTGATGAGGTGGAAGTTTTGGCAAACTCTTTAGAGCAAAAGATGGAAAGTGCTAAAGCGGGTGTAGAAAAATTAAGTATAGAAGAGTTGTCTAATATACCGCAGGTCACTGGCGATATCGACATTCTTAAATCTATTGAAATTTTACCTGGGGTTACTTCCACAACAGAACTTTCTCAGGGATTTAATATTAGAGGGGGGAGTACAGATCAAAATTTGATTCTTTTAAATGACGGAATTATTTTTAACCCCACGCATATCGTTGGCTTTATTTCAGCTTTTAATCCAGATGTTATATCTGAAGCTAATTTATACAAGGGATTTGTGGATGCTAGTTTAGGAGGTAGATTATCTGGAGTGCTGGACATAAAAACAAATACTAAAGGGGCAGCTAAATGGACTGGTAAAGGTGGAGTAGGGATTTCTATGATGAAACTCAGTACGTCAGGAAAAATTGGAGATAGAGCAAATGTCGTTTTAGCCGCACGTGGTTCGTTCAATGATTATCTGCTTGGTCAAATAGCAAATGTAGAATTGCAAAGAAGCAATGCTAACTTTTATGATCTTAATGCGAATATAAATTTTGATTTAACTGAAAATCATCGTTTGTTTTTTAATAATTATTTAAGCAGTGATTTCTTTGAATATAATGATCAATTCGGATTTGAATGGAAGAATCACCATTCCGGTCTTCAATTAAAATCAAATTGGAAAAATGGAATTTACTCTAGTCTTTCATTAAATTTTGGTCAATACCATAGCGAAAACTTTACTTTAAATAGTCCAGATGCTTTTAGATTTTCTACAGGGCTCAATTATTACAAAGCCCTCTTTAAGGTTGATAAAGAGTTGAAAAAAGATGGTTATCTTAGAATAGGGATTGAATATCTTGAAATTGAAAATAAGGAAGATCGGTTAGTGCCAGAAGAAAATAGTACTATTCAGGGTAGCGAGATTCAAAGAAATGGAGCTGCAAATTTAGCACCTTTTATTTCTATTAGCTCAAAGTTATCGGACAAATTAAAATTTGAAGTAGGCCTAAGGATGTCTTTACTGAAAGGCTTGCCATATGCAAGCTTGGAACCAAGATTTTCGATGAGCTATCAGCCAGAAAGACATTGGAGTTTGAAGGCGAGCTATAATAGGATGAGTCAATTTATAAATCAATTTTCCAATACCAATAATGTATTGCCTTCTGATATTTGGGTGCTTACCAATGAAGCTATTAGACCAAGTTTGATGGATCAATATTCTATAGGTGGTGTGCATTTGAATAATAGTAAATCATTTGAATGGGCGTTAGATTTATTTTATAAGGACTTTAAGAATCTTTACGAGTTAGATGACTTTGCTCAAATTATTTTAAACACAGAACTAGAAAATGTATTACTAGATGCGGAAGGGAAAAGCTATGGAATAGAGGCGCAAATAAAAAAGAAAAAAGGGAAATGGCAAGGTTCATTAGCATATACTTATAGTCGATCTTTTAGGAAAGTAGTAGACGATAATATTGTTATTAACAGAGGGGAGTATTTTCCCGCTGCTTTTGATATACCTCATCAATTGAATATACTAGCTGTATATAAATGGCTACCCGTAGTGTCTTTTAACTTCGCATACATATTCAGATCGGGCCCGCCTACTACTGCCCCCAATGCTAGCTTTATTCAAGATGGATTTTTAGTTCCACTTTATTCAGAAAGAAATGGAGAGAGAATCGGTTATTATTCGAGATTAGATTTTTCTGTAAACCTAGATTTACGAAAGAGTAAGGACAAGGGATTCAGGAGTTCTTTTACTTTAGGTTTTTACAATTTACTGGGTAGAAATAACCCGACCAATGTTTTCTTTAGGAGAAGCAAGTTGGGTAATATCGTTCCGTTTCAATTTTCTGTGGTTGGTTCTGTAGTTCCTAACTTTAGCTGGAATTTTGTTTTCTAAATATATTAGTATGAAATGTATATTGCCATTTGTTTGTTTAGTTTTTCTGTTCTCCTGTATTGAAAGAATTGATCTTGAGGTAGAAGAACCAGACAAGGTGGTAGTAGTTGACGGCATATTCTCCTCTGGAAATGGAGAAAAGGTTATAAGGCTTTCTAAAACACTACAGGTAAATAGCCAGATAAATTTACCATTAGAGAACGCAAGGGTATTTGTTGAAGATGATCAAGGGCAGAGAATTTTTTTTTCAGAGCACTCGGCTGGAGTATATAAATCAATGAGCAAAGCGAAATCTGATCATACCTATCGACTATTTGCGGAGTTACCAGATGGAAGAACGATAACATCAAACTATCAGGCTGTACCTGATTCATTTTCAATTGCGGAAATAAATACGGTGGATACTTTAGCAACATTCCTAAATGAAAGTGGAGCTACCCAGCGACAAAAATCATTAGTTTATTTTGCTGTAGCGAAAAAAGAGTCTGTTGAGAATGATTTCTTTCTAAGGTTTCGATATGAAACCGCCTACCAAGTTTTAGAATCTAAATGTGGCCCTTTTCATATTACAAAGGCTTGTTACTTCTATAATGATGAAAGACCCTTTGCAATTAATTTAATAGAAATAAACAAGTATGATTCTGTAGTAGAATTTGAAACTATGGTTTTACGAAGGAAGATAGATTTTCGACTTTCGGAGCTATTTGGATTAGATTTACGATTGCTTTCTTACAATAAAGCGGAATTTGAATATTGGCAGAATCTCAAGAAATTATTTGACCAAGAAGGAAATATTAATGATGTAAACCCTGCACGATTAATTGGGAATATTACCGCGGATGATGGAACGGAAATATTGGGTCAGTTTGCTGTTGTTGGGGAAAGTAGAAAGATTAAATTGGTGGGGAATGCAGATTTTCCTACCAGCAGATTGCCTTTTTGTGGGTTTGCTGGCAACCGGCCTTTTCCCTTGCCAGATGAATGTTGTGATTGTCTGGGCTTGAACGGAGCTACTTTATTAAGACCAGATTTTTGGCCGTAGTTGAATTCTGTATTGAGGTTTAAATCCAAGTTTATTATAGAGGAGTGTTTGGGGTCTACCTCGTCTTTGCTCAACTCCAAGCTTGCCCGCCAGCCGAGGTCGCTATGTTTCAGGCTTCACATTCGTTACGGTCTTTGGCTAGTTAAAGACTAGCCAAAGACTAAACCTTGCACAGCGCTAGCCCAAGAGATATAGTGAAAGGCTCATAGCGCATATTCAAAAAGTCCTTTGTTTCGATCTATAATGTAAATTTTATTCTTGTGAATTTTAATAGATCTGATTTCTCCATCTATCTGAGGTAAGGAGATACTTTTACTTATGTTGTTCCATTGATCATTTTCGAAACGATAACTTTGTAATGTTCCAGCATCTTGCCTGCCGAGGTTTGGGTCGATATCAAATAAATTTCCTCCGAAATAATAATTTTCATTTTTATTCTCTATAGAATACAATGGCGAAATTTGCAAGGATGTAGGCAGTGGATATTTCTGCCAATTTTCTTTATTTAGAAAGTAGCAAGAGCGAAGTTCCGTTATGCGATATTTTTTTGAATTTTCAAGTTTTTTGGCACCTAGTAGCGCTGGTAAACTAGCCATCACATAGTCTTCATTTTTCAGAAATTTCTTTTTTGCATAGGGGAGCTGATCTACGAATAATTTTTGGTTAGGGTAGGGGACTTCTCTACCTTCAGCAAAGTAAGTGATTAACTTTTCAGTCGAGCCATTTCTATCAAAGTCATTTTCATATGCCTGTATCGGGAATTTAGTGTTTGCGTTTAAGGAATGATTTATACCAAAATTACCTGCAATAATATCATTGTTTCCATCTTTATCTAGATCTGATAGAGATAGGCTCAACCACCATCCATTAGAGTTAGGAATATGATACCTAGTAAAAGACTCTTTATCAATATTTATAGTAATGATAGGCATCCATAATCCAGCTATAACCAATTCAAGACTTTTGTCTTCATCTATGTTTCCCCAAGCTGCCGCCTTTATATCTCTTTCGTCTCCTATTTCTATTTTGAGGTACGCCTTGTTCTCACTGATAAAAATATAACTCCCTTTAGCGGTATGAATAAAATAGTCATTTATACCATCGAGATTCTGATCCGCAGCACTATATAAAAGAATTTGTTGGTCTTTTATTTCGTTCGTAATAATATTTGGGAGAACAGATACGGATTTGGTTTTTTTTATGAAATTTCCATCTACTACGTTACCTTTTATTTTCCCATCGGAGGTAATTATTCTTAACTTCTCATTTTGAATAATCAATTTGTCTGCAGTGGAATTTTCGTTGAATAGTAACCATTTATTTTTTGTTTGACCCTTAAAATTAACCTTTTGTGATGGATAGTTTTTTAGTTGTCTAATTTTATTCTGCGAAACTTTATTATCCGATGCAAATTTTTGAATAGTATCCTCTTGCTGAATTGTTAGCAGAGTATTTTGAGCTTGCGTGGTGACCTTTTGGATATTGCCATCAGACCAATGAATAAGAATAGAATCGGGCATACTTTCTTCAAGACCAAAATGGATGATACCTTCATTGTGAGATAAAAAACCATTACTAGAGTTTATGGTAGCAGTTTGTTTGATATCATTTGAATAAAGGTGAACTTTAGCACCTACGGCATTGATATTGGATTCTTTACCTTTAAGTTTAATTCGTAAGTAGTTATTTTTAATTCTTGTATTTTTGATGATCCCCGCTTCCGCATTGATATTGTTGGTAATAATATCTATACTTCCGTTGAGATCTAAGTCGGCATAAGCAGCGGAGGTAGAGGCTGTTTTTTCATTCGCAAATGTCCTGATAAATTTTTTATCCATGCCATCGTTTTCATAGTAAACGTTCTCAACCTCTCCTGAAGGAATTTTAGCAACTTGTTCAAATTTATTATTCATCCTTCCGTCAAATTCGAAATTGACAAAGTCCATATCGTTAGGTCTTCTGATAATGCCATTACTGACATAGACATCTTTGTCACCATCATTATCAAAATCTGCGATCAAGGGAGTCCAGCTCCAGTCGCTGGCTTCAATACCATAGTAGCATGCCTGTTCTGAAAAACTAGGGGAATTAATATCATTAGTATTATTAATTTGTAAAGCATTGCGTGGACTCTGATGATGGTAGCCAAAATTTCGCTTATAATTGTAAATCTGAAGATTTTCCCAGCCTCCACTTTTCTTATAAATAGCATCATTAAATGGTTTCATGTCTAGGGTCATGATATCCATTTTTGCATCATTATTAATATCTTCAATACTGATGCCCATTGAAAAGTTACTCGTATGGCCTGTCGAATTAGAGATAGATTCTGTAAAAGTTTTGTCTCGATTATTGAGGTACAAGTAATCTTGTTCATGAAAGTCATTACATACATAAATATCTATCCATCCATCATTGTTGACATCTGCCGTTGAAATACCTAATCCAAACCCAATTGAGGAAGAATATATATTTGCGTTCTCCGTAACATCGATGAATTTACCATCTATATTTTCTAATAGTAGATCACCAGCTTTTTTATCTTTATTTTCTCTGATGGTAGATTTCTTAAATTGATCAGAATCTTTTTCCGAATGCTTTAAAATATAGCAGTCCAAATCACCATCATTATCGTAGTCAAAAAATGAACTTTGGGTGCAGTAGCCACTCATATCTAGCCCCCATTTAGCTGATTGCTCTACAAATTTCTTGCCCTGTTTATTAATGAGTAGTTTGTTAGTCTCTCCATTTCTTAAGGATAATCTAGACACATAAATATCCATCCATCCATCTGCATTGATATCTACCATATTTACGCCTGTAGTCCATCCGTCTAGCGCTTCAGGAGGCAATAAATTGGTGACATTCTTGAACTTGAACGCTCCTAGATTAAGATAGAGTTGATCTTTTTTTTGATTAGAACCAAAATAAATATCTGGCAATCCATCATTGTCGATATCTTCTACAGCAACCCCGCTCCCATTGTAAAAGTATAAGTATTCAAGTATATTATTATCAGGGCTCTCCTTCAAGTCATTTCGAAAGGAAATTCCAGTATGATTACCTGTGAGATTTTCGAACAGTTGGGAAGTCTGCTCCTCATGTTGACAAGAACAAACAACGAGAAATATTAGAGAGATCTGAATTATCCATTTCATTGGCTCAATGTAAAAACTACTGGTTTGTCATTATTTCTAAATACTACAATTGCCTCTCTTGATTCTAATTTGATTTTCTTGATATCTCTTACTTGACCGTCAATTGTGAAACCAGATTCCGAATTATTAATCAAATTGAAATTTCCCTTTCCATCACCAGATAAGAAAACACCTCTACTGGCGTCATATCTGCCTACTTCTGGTTTTGATTCGTACAGATTACCACCCAGTAGGATGTCTATATGACCGTCTCCGTTAAGATCTTCGGCGTGTGTAGCATATATTGGAGTATATTGAACTGCAGAGGGTAAGTTTACTTTTTCAAACTTTCCGCCTTTATTTAAAAAGACACAAGTTTCCATTTCTTTTACTTCTAGTGTAAGCATGTTTGCTCTTTCTTCAGGTCTGAAGATCTCCTCGACGGTCTTCAATGCATAATCTTCATACTTTAACAATCGCTTCCTGAGTCCAGGTAGTTGTTTTAACAGATCATGCCTCAAGACAAGCGGGTAACTTTTTGTGTCTTGATAGGTGCATAAAATTTGCTCAATTGAGCCGTTCTTATCAAAATCATTTACATGTAAGCAGAGTGGCTTGTCGGGGCTTGCTCTAAACCTAGAGTTTGTCCCATGATTTCCAGCTATAATGTCCAAGTCACCATCTTTATCTATATCGACAATTTCTAAACTGTTCCACCATCCTTCTGAGTCTTCTAATCCGTTATTTATTTGCTTTTTCCAGATTCCAGATTCATCTTTTGACAATATAGAGATAGGCATATATTTTCCACAAGCAACTATCTCTGGAACTCCATCTAGATCCAAATCTGCCCATTTAATATCCGTATATAACCCTAAGTTCATTAATTCGGGCGCTAACTCTTCTGTACGATCTTTAAATTCTCCTTTTTCATTTTCGATTAAAAAGGCGCTACAAGGAACTCCATACTGAAAAGATTTCAGCCTTTCTGATATCACTAAATCCTGATCCCCATCGTCGTCAATATCTGCAACATCTACTGCACCACTGTGAATAAATCCAGTAGGTAGTATTCTAAGCGTTGAAAGCGTAAATTTCCCACTCCCATTATTTAGATAAGACCGATCTCTTATGCCATTGGACTGGTTATTAAATTCACGACCTCCACTGCAAACATAAATATCCAGATCCCCATCATTATCCAAATCAACAAAGGCTACATCTTGATCTTCGTTTTCTGCATGTTGCTCAAGTAGGGATTGATTAGTTTGCTGATACTTTCCATTTTTATGTATTAATATCACTGAAGGTTGATCTTTTGCACCACAAATAAATATGTCATCTACCCCATCATTATTCAAGTCTGCAATAGCAGCTTTCGGTCCTTCTGTACTGTTCATATGAAAGAGTAGCCTGTCTTTATCAAAATCAACAAACTTATTTTCTCGATGCTGAAAAGGAATATCGAGGAATGTATTATTTTCTTCGGTTAAGATTTGCCGTTCTCTTGAGTTTTTGGCGTTTTTGCTTTTTCCATTACTCATTTCTACATGATGAATCTTATTGACTTCTAGGTCAACTAATTCTAACTGCTTCCCATTTGGGAAAGTAACTACAGCTTTATCAATCTTAGTTGTTTTGCCTAAACCAAAGTGCATTTTATAGTCCATGGAAGATTGGAAGCCTTTGGTGGGCATAAACTGATCATATAAAATCTCATCTTTGGTAAACAATTTTACTTTAGTCCCGATTGCAAATTTATTTTGTTCAATTCCTGTAAAAGTAAACTGTATAAAATTTTGTTTTGGAGTATTGTTTTGATAAATAAAACAGGGCATATTGATATTATTGACAACTAGATCAAGATCACCATCATTATCAAGATCTCCGTAAGCAGACCCATTAGAGTGACTAGGTTGGTTCACTCCAAAGAGATTTGCCTGATCTTCAAATTTTAGATTTCCTTTGTTCATGAATAGACGATTCGGAATTCTCTCAGATGGGATGACATCGATTAGTTCTTTATAATTAACTTTATTACCAGCAGTCATCTTCTTCATCGTTTCTTCATTCGATAAGTAGTTGATAAAGTCTTGATCCGTTAAGTCTTTATTGATTCCATTGGCTATGAATATATCTCGCTTACCATCATTATTGAAGTCCGCTAATAAGGCTCCCCAACTCCAATCACTAGCCTCCACACCCGCAAATCTACCTACCTCAGAGAAAGTCTGGTCTCCGTTGTTTTTGTGTAACATATTTCTAGTAAATTGGTGATAGTATCCATTCTCAATATTTGCAGCGTACTTATCCCAATCTTCAAAAGTGGTTTTAGTTTTGATCCTTCTTTCATCATTGGGAAGCATTTCGGTTACAAAAATTTCTGGCATACCATCATTATCAAGGTCTGCCATATCTGCTCCCATAGAGGCAACTGAAATAGATTTCATTTGATTTTCTAAGTCTTCCGTAAAAGTTCCATTTTGGTTGTTGATGTACAAATAATCCTTTTCAAAGAAATCATTACAAATGTAAATGTCATCCCACCCGTCGTTATTAAGGTCGCCAACCGTAACCCCTAAACCAAAACCGATCTCCGATCCATAAATACCAGCTTCTTCGCTAATGTCCGTGAAATTACCTGCGTCATTTCTGAATAATTTATCCCCTCCTTTAAGATCTCTTTTGTCTCTAAAATTAATTTTGGGGTTGAAGGAGCTGATTGCTCGGTAGGAATTATTTAGGAGATACATATCTAGGTCACCATCTTTATCCATATCAAAGAAAGCACTGTGCGTAGAATAGCCACTATCCGCTAAACCATATTCTTCTGCAGATTCCTCGAAAGACCCATTTTGAAGATTGATAAATAATTCATTTTTTTTATTATCTCCATCTACATCTCCTGAGTTGCATACATAAATATCTAACCAGCCATCTGCATTGATATCTACCATGCAGACTCCAGTAGACCAAGCGCTTTCACCTTCTACTTTTGCAGAAGCGGACTGATCCTCAAATTTCCAATCTCCTTTATTGATGTATAATTTATTCTTAGCCAGGTTAGAAGTAAAATATACATCTGCTAATCCATCGTTATTTATATCACCAATAGCTACACCACCACCATTATAGAAATTGCGGTAAGTGTAAATATTAAAATCTCGATCGTATATTAAGTCATTGGAAAATTCGATTCCAGATTGTTTTGAGTCAATGAGCTTGAAGTAAGTATTATTGACTTCCGTTTCTTCTTTCTGGCAGGAATTCGACAGTAGTGCAATGAAACAAAAGTATAAAATATGGTATTTATTCATTGCTTGTTCTTTTCCATGTAAGCATAGTTTCTTACGTCTGCATTGACTTTCATTTCATCCGTATCCTTGTAGACTCTTATCATAAGTGGACCCACAACTTTGAAATGAAGATGCTTGCCATTTGGGGCCTCCTTTTTTTCTAGCACAGTATCGTATTTGTTTTCAAAAAACTTAATAGTCTCTTGATATAGATCCTCTTGATTTAGTTCATGTGAATTCCATGGAGCCCAAGCGTTATAATAAAAGATAAATGGCATCTCGGAAATGGCATCTTTTTCAAATTTAGGATAAAAGTTAACTATGGCCTTAGATTCAAAATTTAAAGAGTCAACATACATTACCATATTGCCAATAGTACCATGTGCGGTCTTACCTTCTTGATTGAGATCCCAACAATGGTCAAGAAAATCTTGTTTTTCCATACCAAAGTATATTCCCATTACTATATCGTCCAACTCCTCATTATAATTATCATAGCTTTTTTTTTGGTTGCTACAAGAGAAACTTAATGCTAGTAAAATTATAGCTAGCAAACCATTAAATATCCTCATTCTCAATTTTATTTTAATCTCTATTAATTCTATAAGTACTTGCTTTATCCTTATTCTTCAATATCAGTAGGTGATTTTGGCCTTGAATATCTAAAGCTAAGATATCTCTTATTTGTCCTTTTTCGAAAAAACCACTGTCTTGAAAATCCAAAAAATTGAACTTCCCCTTTTGATCATTTATCAGTACACATCCAAAGGATGCAGCATTGATACCATATTCTGGTTTAGCCTCATACTGATTCCCCCCCATTACTAAGTCTATAAATCCATCCTCATTCAGATCAATTGGACAAACAGCTTTCATTTCAGAATACTGAACTTCTTTAGGAAGAGGTCTGAAACGATAACCTTTATTATCTTCATTTACAAATACTCCAGTACGCCATTCATTTACTTCGTAAATGTGTGCATCAATCTTACCTGATGCATTCCCAAATAATTCTTCCATGCTATTTACCGCATAATCTTTATATTTGAGAGATCTCTTTTTCAATTTCGGCATCTGCATCAACAACTCATCTTTGAGATGTATAGGGTAGTGCTTGTCTTCATTCTGTGTGCAGTAAATAATATCCGTCCTTCCATTATTGTCAAAATCAGCTACAAAAATATATAAGGTTCCATTGCTGAGGTTATGCAATCGATTGTTTAGCCCGATATTACATGCTACTATGTCTAGATCACCATCATTATCTATGTCTACGAGTTTAATATTTTGCCACATTCCACTAATTTTTTCAATATTTGGGAATTCAACTTGATTGAAATCGAGTGAACTAGGTTGGTGGGTATAGAATTTAAGTGGGCCAAAAGATGGTGCAAGTATTATTTCTTGTTGATTACCATTACGTTTAAATTCGACATCAGTAAACATACCCATTGTATCCAATGAGCCGCTTTGCTGGCTATTTATATTGTATGCATCTTTTCCTTTATGGAGAACTACTCCGCTAGCAGGTAAACCGTAAGCTCCAACTTTCATTTTTGGAAATATAATAAGTTCCTTTGTTCCATCTTGCTCCATATCTATCAAACAGGATCCAACACTTGCTATCTGGGCATTTATAGACTGGGTAGTAAATTTACCATTCTGGTTGATGAGTATAAGGTCTTCGAGAGCTGGTGATTTCTTTAAATGTTGGAAGCCTCCATTTAATAGGATTAAATCATTTAATCCATCCTGATTTACATCTTCAATTTGAATTTTGTCAGCGTAAATTGAAGCACTACTTTCAGTTAATTTTTTTTGAATAAATTTAGTGCCCGCATTTTCAAAGTAGCGAATACCGCCTTTAGCATACCCGCTAACTATGAGGTCAAGATCACCATCATTATCCATATCACCTGCTGCTCCAAGTGGACCTGCATTGGATAACTTAAATGGTATCATTCTGTTCCTGTCAAAATCTGGAAAGACAAGTTCTGCATGTTCATATTCTATGATACCTTCTACTTTGGAAAGAAGAGTCGATTTTTTTGTGGATTTACTTTTCTGGATTACAGCAATAGATTTACTTATGTTGAAGGAATAGGTAGAATCAGATCTTAGATTTTTGTATAAACTTATTTTTTGATTAGGCCAAGTAACCTTTATTGAATCTACGAAATCATAGTCGCCTAATCCGAAAATTAGGTCATTACTTATACACGATTGATAACCACGCATAGGGTTATTTTCAAGCATGTAGATTTTGTCATCTTTATATACCACTACTTTTGCTCCAATAGCTCTTGGGTTGTTTTTATGTCCTTCAAGTTTAATCTTAATGAAGTTATTATCAATGGTTGTATTTTTGTAAAGAGTTGCTTTATCATTGATATTATTTATGATCAAATCTAAGTCTCCATCATTATCAAAATCGGCATAAGCGGACCCGTTTGAAAATCCTTTAGAATTAGGAGGGTGACTCGATATGAACTTATTTTCTTGATTTTGGGTAAAAAGATAATTTTGTAAAGGTTCGGAAGGGAGTGCATCCATCATAGATAAGATTACATTTTCTTTTTTTTCTTTCAGCATCTTTGAAATCTGCTGTGGGCTGTAGAAGTTTATATGATCTTGGTCAAGAAGATCTTTGTAAATACCGTTGGCAACGAAAATATCTTTTAGACCATCATTGTCAAAGTCTGCCATTAAGGCTCCCCAGCTCCAGTCGGTTGCTTCTACACCATGATAGCGTCCTAAGTCAATATACTGTGGCAAGCCATCTTTTATGCCTGTATTATATTGCATTACATTTCTACCATATTGTCTATGGTAACCTTTACTCTGGTTGAGTCTGATTTTATCGTAGGAGTCGAATACGGTTTTTGCCTTATACCGTTCTAGGCTTTCTGGTAGCATTTCCGTTACGAATATTTCTGGTAGTCCGTCATTGTTCAAGTCAGCAATATCTGCTCCCATGGAACCAGTGCTTAATTCAGAAAATACTTCTGCACTAGATTCCTTGAAAGTGCCATTTTGATTGTTTAGATATAAGTAATCTTTCTCAAAAAAATCATTGCTTACAAATATATCATCCCATCCATCTTCATTCAAGTCTGAAATACTTACGCCTAAGCCAAAACCGATTGCGCTGGTGTAGATACCCGATTCCTGAGATACATCAACAAATTTTATTTCACCAGTTTCAACTTCAAGATTTTTGAGTAGCTTATTGCCTCCATCTGGGTCTGGTATCAAGCGTTGACCTTCTATGATGTCATAGGCACCTACCGAACGGATGCTGTTGTTCAATAAATAGCAATCAAGGTCTCCATCTTTGTCATAATCAAAAAATGCAGAATGAATAGATAGCCCTTTAAAGTCTAAACCGTACTCCTTAGATTTATCAACAAAGCCATGCTCCTTATTGTTGATAAAAAGCTGATTGGTTCTATTAGGGGAGTCAGGGTTTCCAGATTTACAAACATATAGATCAAGATAACCATCGTGATTAATATCAACGAATGCAGCTCCTGTAGACCATACATCTTCGCATAGGACATTTGCGGAATCGGTGATGTCTTCAAAAACAAAATTGCCTTTATTGAGGTATAATTTATTTTCTACTAGATTTCCAGTAAAGTATACATCAATAAGACCATCGTTATTGATGTCACCTAATGCGACACCACCTCCATTTAAGAAGTTTTTAAAAGTATAGGGGTTGTATTCTTCTGTAAAGCGAAGTTTGTTATTGAAGTCGATATTGGAAGTAGCAGCGTCTATAGATTTAAACAGCGAGTACTCCTCAACTACATTAGGTTGACAGGAAATTAAAAATAGAAGAAACAAGCAACTTAAGTACTTCATCATAGAGAAATGGTAGAGTGCAAATATAATAAGAAAAGGTCACCCTAAATTAGGATGACCTTTTAATATTATAAGTTTAAACTTCTTTTTAATAACCGTCGTTTTGCTTTAGATTATTATTAAGTACAATCTGATCGGCTGGTATTGGCATTAGCTTTTTGAAAGGCGCAGAAGCTTGCTTTTCCCACCATGCATCATTCCACTTATCAAATCTGATAAGGTCAGGTCTTCTCTTCGCTTCGAAGCAAAGTTCTCTACCTCTCTCAGCTAAGAAATTTTCTGCAGTCAGTGAAGGGAAACCCTCTAATCCTGCTCTATCTCTGATTGTATTTACCAAATCTAAAGCAGGGCCAGAAGCATTATTCATTCTCCACATAGCCTCCGCTTTATTCAATAGAATTTCTCCATATCTGTAGATAGCAAAATCATTGCTCATACTATTCACAGTTCCAATTTCGTATTCATACTTTGACATTCTTGCTCCTCCATCTCTGTGAGCGCCAGGAGCTAACTCATTGATTTCTGGATTAAAAACAATTGCTCTTTCGTTCCCTTCAAAAGCATTATCTGGATACCATGAATCTGCTCCGTCTTCTAATAAAACTCCATCAGAAGAATACTGAGGACCAGCAAGCATTACACCATAGGATCTAGATCCTCCTGTCAACCTAATATCGTCTTCTTCAAACGCATTGTAGAAGTCCGCGAGTACACAGTAGCCATTCCATGGTTGATCTACTGTTTCAAAAGTTGCTTGAGATTCATAGTGAAGTGTCATCTGTACTAGGTTAAAACCACCAGCATTAATTCCATCATATGGAATTACCCAGATGTTCTCTGAAGAACCTTCATTTCGTACAGCGAAGTTTGCAAAGTAGTTTCCTTCTAATGAAAAGGCATTTGCATTAATAACTTCATCGCATGCAGCTACACACTCTGCCCATTTTGGGGTTCCAGTGTAAACTTCAGCGTTCAAATAAAGGTTAGCTAACATAGCTTGTCCAGCATAGTAATTAACTCGACCATAAGTAGCTCCTGAATTTTCTTGAGGCAATGAAGGAACATTTTCAGTCAATTCCTTTTCAACAAAATTGTATAGTTCTGTTCTAGTTACTGTAGCAGGCTTAAAGTCTTCAGGCACGTCAAATCGATCAAGGATAGGAGCGTTACCAAAAACATCAAGAATTATCATGTGATAGTAGGCTCTTAATACTTTTAACTCTGAAATAAAGGCTGCTGAATCAGCACCTCCTGCGTTTTCAAAAGTAGCAATCAATCTGTTACAAGTGTTAATACCTCCGTAACAAAAATTCCATACATTACCAATAACGCCTTCTCCATCGAAGAATTCGTGACGGTGCATTCTTAACCATTGTCCACCGTCTTCCCAATCTGGCCCTTTGTGCGTAACAGCAGCCTCATCAGACGAAGTTACATCAAGAGAAAAAAGTTGACCGTGGTTCATAAAACCGTAAAGGTTAGTATAAGCTGACCCTAATGCCGAAACAAAAGCTGCTTCATTTGCGAAATATTCGCTTTCTGGAATCACATCTGTAAACTCAGGTTCCAAATCGGAGCATGCGTTTAGCGCTAATATCGCCAATGTGATTAAAAATATTTTATTTATAAATTTCATTGTTTTCTAATTTAATTTTTTAGAAAGTTAAATTTAATCCCAGCGTAATTGTTCTGGTTGTAAAGTAAGTATTTCTTCTATCTACACCTGGAGCCAAAATGTTTAATGCTGGACCATCTAATCCGTATAAATCAGCATTTACTCTGCCTCCGTTATCAACAGATCCTTCATCTCCTAATCTTACTTCTGGGTCAACACCCGTATAATTAGTGATCGTAAATAAGTTTTGACCAGCAAGATAAATTCTGCATGCACCTATTTTAGCATTTGTCGTATCGAAAGTGTAACCAAGTGATGCATTGTCTAGTCTAACAAAACTAGCATTTTCCACATGCGTAGAGTTGTATGATGCAGACTTGACTGCTGCGTTTGCTTTATCCGTATTTATAAAGTTCGCTCCAGCATTTTCTGGAAAAGTCTCATAAAAAGCTCTGTACGTATTCACTAAACTGTGACCAAAAGACCCTCTGAAGAAAAGATTTAAATCGAAGTCTCCGATTGTAAAGCTATTGTTCAGAGAAAGTTCGAAATCAGGTAATCCGTTTCCAGCTTCAACCCAGTCATCTGGCGTAATCTCCCCATCTCCGTTTTGGTCTTTAAAAACGTAGTTACCATCTTCGTCCACACTATCAAATACAGGTGCTACGATTGTACCTAATGCTTGACCCTCTTCTATGAAGTGCAGTCCAGCACCTGCTGCAGTAATATTTTGACCCGGAGCACCTAAATTGGTAATAAATACAGCGGGCGTATCCTCTAGATATGAATCTAAAATTGTTTCATATGTAGTAAAGATCAACGTTGGAGTATAGCTGAAATTTTCATTTCTTATTACATCATAATTTAACAGTAATTCTACACCATTTGTTGACAATGAAGCTACATTTTTGTTAGTGAATGCAGCTAAATTTGGTGGTACTGGTACAGGAGCTCTTAAGATCAAATCTTCCGTTTTTCTATTAAAGATATCAATAGAACCATTTAGTCTTGATCCTTGAAATGCGAAATCTACACCGACGTTCAATTCTTTCTTAGTTTCCCATTTTAGATCAGGATTAGCATTTTGAAAAGGGCCGTATGAAGGAACAAATCCTCCATTAAAGAAGAACTGTGGTCCTTGTACAAATACAGATTCAAACAAATAATTTTGACCAGGAAGATTACCCGTCACACCATATCCAACTCTAAGTTTCAGATTATCAACATTGGAAAGATTAGCTAGTTTCGCGATATTAACACCTGCACTAACTGCTGGAAAAATACCGTATCTATTGTCTTTACCAAATCTATCCGATCCCTCTCTCCTTACACTTGCGGAAAAGAAATAAGTGTCATCCACGTTAACATTGGCTCTAGCGAACTGAGCTTGTAGTCTGTAAAAGTTACCAAATGATCCTAAAATACTGTTACCTGTTCTACTGTCTGCTCCGTCTCCTAGTTGATTAAAGGTATTTGCATCCAGCAAGAAATTTTGGTTATCACCAATAAAACCGCTTTGATCAAACCTTTGAAAAGATGTTCCTGCAAGTAGTGTATAATTAACACTTCCACTTTCACCTGTATACTGTAGCGTACCTTCGTAAAGATTATTGAATGTATTAACAGCAACTTTTCTTGCAGATCCAGTTCTAAGCCCATTTCTATAAATCAAATTGCTTGGGTAATATTCTGATACATCCGTATCTCTCTTTTGTTTTGCATAAGACCCTGTAATTTTCAACCCTGGAGCCAGTTCGTATGAAGCTGTAATATTCGTTAAAAGTTCAGTTCTAGCTTGTTCAAGCTGACCTAGCTCAACCATTGCAACTGGATTAAAGACATCAAAGCCACTAGGGTCATTGTAAGAACCATCATCGTTGAAAACAGCAGAGGTTGGATTGAACGTAGATGCATATCTAAATGCTTCTGGCAAACCAAGGTCAGAGTTTCTATCTGTAAATAGTAGATTTACACCAAGGCTAAGCTTATTGTCTAAAGCTCGTTGATTGATAGATACGTTTGTATTAATTTGATCAAATCCTGTATTTCTTACTACACCTTCTTGATCTCTATAGTTAAATGCAACTCTATAACTAGTGTTCTTAGAACCACCAGAAAGAGAAACATTATGCGCTTGAGCTAAGCCAGCCTGAGAAATTTCATCGTACCAGTCTGTTGTGGAGCCCGCATCATTTCCACCAGCGTCTCTAAACTCAGCTGCTGTAGCGATAGCAGGTGTTCTTGCGATAGATTCGAAGGAACCATAGCCACTGTAGGTAACTTTTGCATTTCCTTTAGATCCCTTTTTGGTCGTTACGATGATAACTCCAGAAGATCCCCTAGTACCATAAATTGCTGCAGCCGATCCATCTTTTAGTACATCAATAGAAGCAATATCCTGAGGATCTATATTGGATAATGAAGCACCTGGAACTCCATCAAGAACTACAAGTGGATCTGCATTTTGACCAATAGTAGATACCCCTCTTAGTCTAACTCCAACTGATCCGTTTGGATCACCATTGGCTTTGGAAATAGTAAGTCCAGCTACTTTACCTTGTAATAATTGTGCTACTGAAACAACGTTACCTACGTTGAAGTCTTCTTCGCCAACAGAGGCTACAGAACCAGTAATTTCTTTTGACTTTTGAGTACCGTAACCTACAACCACTACCTCATCCAGCAACTTTCCTGCTCCCAGAGTGACATTTATGGAGGATTGACCGTCGATAGCGACCTCTTTATCGGTATATCCAGTGTAGGATATAACAATTGCATTAGCACCGTCAGGAACATTCAGAGAATAGGAGCCATCTATATCAGAAATAGTACCTACGGTTGTTCCTTTTGCCACAATACTTGCACCTATTAAAGGTTCTCCGGAGTCTGTGTCAGTAATAATACCACTAACAGTTTGTTGAGCGAAACCAGAAACGCCAATAAGTACAAAACATGACAGCAAAAGCCATTTTGTAATTTGTTTTTTCATTTGTAATGAGGATTTAGTTAAAAAAAATGTAAACTAACGAGTGTTTGTCAATCTCAAAATACAAACCATTTCCTGTAAGCAAGAAAATAGCACAGAGAAAAAGCCCGAAAATCAACGGAAACGTTTACGAAATGGATAAATTCAGGGATTTAATGAACATTTAATCTAAAATTATTGCGTTTTCAATTCTTTGTTTCCAAAATTTAACGGTAATTTCGGAAACAATTCCGAAGAATGCCAAAGAGAATAGGACTAAAAGACATCGCCCAAGCACTCAATATCTCTGTAACTACAGTTTCACGTGGTTTAAACAATAAATTCGATATCAGCAAAAGTACCCGTGATGCCATTTTACAAAAAGCAAAAGAGCTAAATTACAGACCAAATGCGCATGCGGTTTCCTTACGCAAAAACGAATATTTTTCTATTGGGGTAATCTTACCTAAGATAGATCATTACTTTTTTTCTACGCTCTTAAAAGGGATAATGAACAAGGCTCATAAAGCAAATTTTCTGGTGATAATCGGAGAAAGTGCACATAATGTGGAAAAGGAGCAGGAAGTTATTCAACAATTTATTTCGCACTGTGTAACGGGAGTGGTAGTCTCCCCAGCGAACAATAGTGAAGGGTCTAATAATCTGGAGACGCTAAATAATAATGGAATTCCATATGTGACAGTAGATAGATTTATAAAAAGTTCAAACAAGCCTTTTGTAAAATCAGATGACATAAATGGAGGCTATCTAGCGGTGGAGCATTTTATAGAGAATGGTTATAAAAAAATTGCTATTCTGAAAGGGGAGAACCACTGCAGTATTTCTAATGCCAGATTTCTAGGATATAAAAAGGCATTGTCTGAACACAATATGGAGTTTGATCATAGGATTGCTCGCAATTGTCAAACCGATATTGAAGATGATGGATATCACCATGCCTTGGATTTACTGCTTTCTCCAAACCGACCTGATGCTTTCTTCGCTGTAAATGATAATATTGCCTTAGGTGTATATCAAGCCGCAAAGGAATGTGGTTTAAAGATTCCTCAAGAAGTAGGTGTCATTGGTTTTAGTAACTCGCTAATCTCCAAAAATATAATCCCTAGTTTATCTACTGTGGAACAACAAGGAATAGAAATGGGAGAGCAGGCGTTTGATTTTCTTCAGCAAAGTATTATAGGTAATGAGCATCGATTGAATAAAACATTTGAAGCTAAACTTATCAAAAGGGATTCTAGTAGAAGATTGTCAACTCAAAATTCAAGTGTTGAAAAAAGAAGTCACTTAAATTCGGCTTCTGCATATTAGCGGATCCTCTATCTATATATATGAGCATAGTAGTGTATTGCCTAATGTGCCTTTTTCTTTTTTTTTGTGTGAGCGGTAGTAAGGGTACGACCTCTTGGGAGTAGTCACGCAGCGAATGGCTTGGTGGTGTTAGCTCGGCTGCGGGACGGGAGCGTACGCGTACCCCTGCATGACGCGACCTGCGCGTAGGCTAGGCGCAAAGGTTAAAAGGGCACACCCAAATATATATCATCATGTAAGATACATACTGTACTATACGCAGTAGTTTAGCAAAAATAATTATATTTACAATAACAATACGCGTAGTTCAAAAAGGATAGTATATATTAGGTTAACGTTATGCTCAGGATAGCTATTTTACTTTATTTGACTGTATTTCTTTCCCCTACATTATATGCGGAAGAGGATATTCACGTCATAGAAATTCGTTATGAAGTGTATGTCGAAAATGTGGATAGCCTCTCTAGTTACAAATATAATTTACCGTACGAAGCGATCCACGTGGTCAGCCCAGATAAGATAATTACGCTGAATAAATATGCGGCGGATGTGGATGAATTTCACCTCTATGATCTAAAAGAGTCACTCGACTATCGATTTTATTTAAAGGATGATGGGCAAAATGTTGCGGTCAAAAGTCCGCTTCAGCAGATACCTACTTTGGTGACTGGGAACAATGATGAGCGGCGATATCAGATAGCGGGTATGTTATGCAAACGCTATGAGATGCAGTATAAAGATACCACGATAGAAATTTATACAACAGATTCTTTTGGCGTTAATTTTACGCCTTTTTCGCAGGTAAGCGGATACGCTATGCAGTACACTTTTGTAGATGAGGTGTATGGGAAGGTGACTTATAAAGCTAAATCTATTTATCCTACTCTAGTCAGTAATCAAGCTTTTTCTTTGGAGAGTTTTGAAATTACGGACGAGTTGTTTCCCGCAGATGTGCGCAGTTCTTTTGATGAAGCCATCGTATCAAAAGAATCCGTTTCCTTGTTTAAGTTGAATAAGAAAAAAATTAGCTACAACTTTAAACTTGTTAATCGAGAGAAAATAGATGAGAAAATGGATCAGGAAAAAATGGTCGTTTTTGCGGTAGGTGGAGTGCATAAATACAATGCGGTCGAAAGGGATTTGCTCGCGGGATTGATAGCGTTTGGGAAAAATAACAATGTTCAATTTTATTATTTCACACAAAGATATATACACACAAAAAAGGAAATCTCTCAGCTGGAAGATATTGGATTTAAAGTTGCCTTCCTTAAAGATGTTATTCTTTCTAGGTTCAAAATAGAATACTTTCCTACCTACATCTTGCTAGATAAAGATAGAAAAGTGGTGAAGTACAAAATAAACACAAACTCAGAAATGCTATCCGACTTCAGTAAAAAAATAATACAACTGAATCAGGATTAACTTTCTAGAATGGATTTGATGTCCGCAGGAGAGTAGTTGATCGACTTTAGGGTCTTCTGATCTGAGGTTCGAAATAAAAGAAACTTGTCTCCTTCTTGACGGTATTCACAATCTTCTCCTTTTACCTCCTTGTAGTGTTTGATGGAAGCGTTGACTTCCTCCATATTATTGCATGCTTTGCTCATATTGGAGCGCTGTACCTCTTCAAATAACTCTACAAACTTATCACCCAGACCAAACTCTAACACGGCGCCAGATAATACGTACTGAATGTCGCAGAGTGCATCTGCTACCTCCACGAGGTCATTATTGGCAATAGCTTCCTTGAGTTCATCCAGTTCCTCTGCGATCAAACGTACACGTAGATCCGCTCTGTCCTTAACAGGAATGGCGGGCCTATCTACTATTGGGTGCTTGAAAGTGGTGTGAAATTCTGCTACCTGATTGAGGCTGTCTATCTTTTGCATGGGTGCTTTTTCTATCTTAGAGGACATTGTTTACTTTTTGCCAAAAATAAAAAAAATAGTCTTGCAGTAGGCTATGAATAGGCTAACATTTTTCTGGTTGGTGGCAGGTTTTAGATTAGGTCTAAAACATAATGGATATAATGGCCGCCCTAGTATATAGCATAAACACATCCAACATGGAGACCAAGAATGTTATATTTTTGATTGATAGGATTTATATTTGAAGATACAGACAGCGTATTAAAGGTGAAGCGAGGCGCTATGTATAATTCTGTATGACTGCTGATTTGTCTCTTTAACAAAATACCACCAAAAAATCCTAGACCAAACGAGTTTTTGAACAACTGCTGCTTGGTATCTAGATTTGTAAATTCCCGATCAGCAGTTGGGATTCTTCCACTTGTTTTTTGCAAGAAATTGAATTTAATTCCACCCTCTATATCAAGTGTAAATCTGTTCACTTCAAAACTGTAACCGATAGCGATAGGTAGGTCAAAATGATGAAGCTCATAATGGGTTCTAGATTTGCTTTGAATTTCTGTCTCTGTATAAATCTCTCCATTGATAATAGTAGTCGTATCGCCTGCTGGGTTAGTGGTGATGTTTGTAATACCTATCATAGTATCAATCTGGATTTCTGTACGCGTAAGATCCATACGCTCCGTAATCCGAGTATATGCCACGCCAGGTTTCACATAGAGGCCAGTAACGTGATTTTTAAACTGAAAAGAAACGGATGCATGAATACCTTCAATAGTTTTTTCGTTTGCCAGCCTATTTTCAAAAACTTCTCTATCCGCTTTTTCGTCCAATGATAAAGTCTTCATAGGCAAAGAGTAGCCAACTTCTGGTATAATAGATAGATGCCATCCTCGATTACCAAATCTAGGGCAGTCTTTTATTTTATCTGCTAAACTAGGTTTTGCATTTTCTAAGAATGAAGTGGATAGCATAGGCAACAAACTTATGTTTTCATTTGATATCAGATTTGGTATTTCTGATGGAACACTTTTGTTACCAGCTATCGCTTTTACTTCATTAATACTAGTTGTAGATGCTTCATTGTTATTTGGCGCTAAAACATTATTTGAATTGTTCTTAATAGACTCAGGAATAATGGCAGCTAGCGTATTCGTAGCGTGATGCTTCTTTGCTTGCTTAGCAGTAGATTTATTCTCCTCAATTTTAAGCTTGGATAGTGGTGCAATTTTATTTTTTGCGCTTGATTTATTATTCAATTTGCTAACCTGAATCGCATCCTTATTGTTAGCAGCTGTTATTGGAAAATCTTTTGATGGCACCACCATATTTTTAGCAGCATTGGTGATAGTTGAGTTTGTATTTTCTGGTGTTTCGTTTAAGACTACTGGAGCAGAAAGATTATTAGGATTTTGAATAGTTTGGACGAATGGAACTGAGGTTGTAGAACTAAGATAATAATAAGTAGCTGAAGAAATGCTTACTAGCAACGCAGCAGCCAAAAAGAAAAATAATTTTCTATTGGTATGCTTAGGGGTAGGAATCAGATTCAAATCGCCCAATAAGCGATTGATATCTACCTCTCCTTTAGCGGAATTAGCGTGGCTTCGTAGCCTGTTTTCGAAATCAAAAATATTCATATCAACCTTGTTGAATTTGAAAAAATAAATTATCCATCCTCCTCTCTTCTTTCTCCTCTAAGCTTCTCAAACGGATGATAAGCTTTTCGCGTCCTCTGGCCAGTTGTGACCTTGATGAAGACTCTTTTATGCCCAGCATATTGGCTATATCTTTATGAGGATAACCTTCTAGAACGTATAGTTTAAATATAACGGCACAGGATTCGGGCAACTCATCAACAATCTTTAATAATTCCTCTTCTTTTAATTTTGCTACAGCATCTGGAATATCTGTGGTCACATGGAGTACCTGTTCCATCTCATGGATATACAGTTCTCCTTTCATTTTCTTACGTACACCGAGGGCACAATTGACTGCTATCCGCTTTATCCACCCATCAAAGGAGCCTTTGCCGCTGAATTTTTCGATATATTTGAAAGTATTCAAAAAGCACTCTTGCATGGCATCATAAGCCAAATCAGGATCATACACATATCTTTTACAGATATTTATCAACTTAGGTGCATAAAGTCGTACCAATGCCTCTTGACATTTGGAATCTTTATTTTGACATCCTTGTATGATAGTATCGAGTTTCAAAAAATATAAATGGTATTATTGAACTTAAAAGATACAAAACTGGAAGGAGAAAATCTCCTTCCGGTGAAAAATATATTAATTTTTGTTAATAGCCGCAGTTATAAAATGCACTAGAATTCCACTATTTGGAACTCCGTTACGCAATCTGAATCTATATTGAGAGCGATATAGTATGTACCCACACCCAATTGGTTATTGTCATTGTCTACAGATACATTATCATATCCGTCTGTCGTTTTGATATATAAATCTGTAGTGCAGGTCAGGCAATTTGCATTGTCTATAATCTTATATTCAATGTTTCCATCCTCACATCCATTACAAGTAGGAGGGGAGGTGCTTACGATTTCTAGATTATTAGTCTGGTTTATATTTATATCTAGGGACTGTGTAGATTGGCAACCATTGTTATTATCTGTAACGATAATGGATAAGGTTCCACCTCCGTTTGCAAAGACATCATAGATAAACGCCTCATTTTGGGAAGGAATAGCTTCACCTGTAGGGGTATAAAGCTCGATAGAAGTATTAAATCCGGATTGAATTACATTTATTAATCTATTGAATCCTTCACATTCTACTTCATAATCGAAATCAGGGGCTTCAAAATCTTGCAAAACGAAATATTGGATAACCTGTGTACAGCCCGCTTGGTTAGTCACTGTCAAAGATAACTGTCCTTCAAAATCAACGGTTACGCTTTGCATAGAGCTAGTAAATCCGTTCGGCCCTGTCCAGCTGTAAGTATAATTATTGTCTGGAAATCCAGGTGCAAGCGTTATCACACTGGTATCGCAATTTATTTCAAACTCCACTTGATCAGGTTGAAGATTTAGTCCACTACTTTCCAATTCCACACCTCCTTCAATCATACATCCATTTGCATCTGTTATTTTTAGCCGGTAGTATCCTTCATCCAAGTTAGCTAAGCTTGCACCAGTTCCAATAGATGCTCCGTTAGGATCAGTCCATTCAAAAGAATAAGGCTCTACGCCGTTCGTTACAGATACCGCTATTACACCGCCATCTCCAGTTGTACAATCTACTTGCGTAGCGGCATAGGTCCAATCTAAATAATTTTGTTCAGCTTCAACAGTAGCAGTAAGTACTTTTTCACACTGCGTCCCTACTTCTAATATAGTCACTGCGTAGCTACCAGGTGTCACATCACCTATATCGGCACCAGTCATGCCATTGGACCAGCTGTATGTATAACTGCCACTCCCATCTACCACCACCATTAATTTGGAGATACTGTCACATGGAATGTCGTTATCCACTACGATCTCTGCCTCAAAAGTACAATCAGAGCATACATCAAATGTGAGCAATACTGCAGGATTGTTATCGTTCAGTGTTACCGTTTGAGTAAGACTTCCTTCCTCCGTATCTATATTTTTGCCATATATCTCTATTGGACCATCATAGCAAGTGGGATATACAAATTTCCCTTGATCATCCGTTTGGATGATGTCCATGAATGCATCCGACCGGATAACGACTAAAGAGTTCGCAACAGGGACACCGTCGCAGATTACCTTTCCAGAGAGTGTATGTTTATCATTTTCAGATAGCGTGATTGGGTCTAGTTTTACATCGTCACCGAATGGCCCTATCTCTTCTTCGTAGATAATTTCTCCACAGGAACTATTGCTGTATAACTTTAAAGTGAGGAGTTGATTTTTTGGAATCTTACCGCTGATGACACCAGCACAAGAGTAGCCACTAGATGCACCCAAGTTGCCTGCGCATACAGTGGCACGTACATCATTCGCTGGGGTACCATCTGCGTTGAAAATATTTACACAAAAAGTCACCAAAGGAAAAGGCGCATCGCAATTCCAAAAACTAAAGTGCGCAACCTCGCCTACGTAATCGTTTCCTACACGAGTGGCACTTCCTTCCTCTACCCAAAGTCCTCGGTCTTCATCAAAGTACCATAGCGGGATGGTCTCTGGTGCACTTGCCTGATCCTGCGGAGCTATTGGGAAAGTCACTTCTGCAGTACTGCCTGCTTTAAGGTTTAATTCTTCGCCATTTTCACCACGCAGCTCTACGGCTACCATTCCTAAAGTACCAAGCACCACGGTACGTTTAGCATTGTCCTCTGCTACCAACCCTCCAGGCATTTTATCGCCTAGTTGTGGATCATCAGTAGCCAAACGCTTGGCAGTAACGTACACTTTACCAGTGTAAGTACTGCCAAGATTGGAACGAATTGCATTAGGCTCAAAATCAATCGAACCACCTCTCTCTATTTGAATTGTTCCGCCGTTTGATACTTCAAAACTATTTTCTCTAGACAATTCCATTATCTGGATGTAGGATCTATTCAGACCAGGGCCAGGATAAATCATATCTGAACCTAAGATATATCCGTCTTTTCTAGCTTTTATATAAGACCCTTGTGGATCCAGATCTGCATCTGCAAAGTAGAATACACCATCTTCATCAGTCAGTGTAGTTTGTCCACCTATTTCTATTATCGCATTTTCTACTGCTGTATTATTTTCGTTATATACTACACCAGCTACCTTTCCAGAGGCGGTAGTATAGTTGGTGACACTATTATTAGTGGTAGTCGTTATCTCTGTTCTGTCGAACTCCTCGTAGGTATCTTTATGGCAGCTCGTCAGGAGCACCACCATAGAGACCATTATGATCAATATATGTTTCATTTATTTTTTTTAATAGCTTTATTATAATTGTTGGGCACGTCTAGGTGACCAATTGGTATCAAAAATGCATTTTAGTTTTCACACGTTAAGAATAACATAGCAGGTTAAACGCTGCACTCTATTCTTACTTTTTTGGAGAAATAATCACTTCTGTCATTGACAGCCACCCTTGTGGTCTGAAATGACAAAAATTCCCCCTTTTTGAGCCAATTTCTCTTAATTAGCCTTCATTTTTGTCCATTTAGAGCGAGATTTTAACTTACTTTAATTCTATGGCCAAATTAGATCGAAAATTAAACACCTACGGATTGACCATGATCGCAGTGGGAGCCTGTATCGGGTCGGGTATATTTGCGAGTCCTGGTCAGATAGTAGATAGTGTTCCCAATCACTTATTGGTGATCCTAGTGTGGAGTTTGGGTGGCATTGTAGCGCTCACTGGAGCACTGACCTTTGCGGAGTTAGGATCTATGTTCCCGAAGTCGGGAGGCGTTTACGTATATCTCAAAGAGGCTTTTGGAGATTTAGTTGGATTCTTATATGGCTGGGTTATTTTACTGGTTATTACTACAGGCGCACTGGCTGCCTTGGGGATGGTTTTTGCGGACTATCTTACCAATTTTGTTGCACTGAGTGAGGTAGGTAAGCAAGTAGTGGCTATCATAACCATAGTGGTTTTAACCCTTATAAACATTACAGGCGTTCAAGCCAGCCAGATTTTTGCCAACCTGTTTACGGGGATCAAGTTATTAGTTATAGCGGGCATAGTATGCTTAGGTTTTTTCTATTTTGAACCATCCCTCCTTACTGTAGATTACAGTTGGAGTAGCATTCCGAGCGCATTTCCGAACCCTGATCCAAATGAAAATTCAACAGGCGTTTTTGCAGGTATGATGACCGCTTTGATAGGAGTACTTTGGGCCATAGGCGGCTGGCATCATACCTCTTATCTGTCCGGCGAGGCGATCAATCCTCAGCGCACCGTTCCACGTGCTATGATATTTGGAGTGCTGGTAGTTACCATTACCTATATACTGGTCAATATTGCCTATATGAACCTACTTTCTCTAGAGCGCATTGCAGATACGGATACCGTAGCTGCAGATGCAGTGAATACAATTTATCCATCAGGTGGTAAGTTTGTCGCAGTCGGTATTGCTATTTCAGTATTTGGAACGATAGGTATATACACGATGTCGGCCCCGCGTATCTATTATGCAATGGCTAAAGACGGTGTCTTTTTCAACTTTCTTTCCGATATTCACCCAAGATACAACACGCCTTACAAAGCTATGCTTTTGCAGTCAGCTTGGGCGATACTATTGGTACTCGTCTGGGGAACATTTAGACAACTTATATCTTATGTAGTCTTTATGGATATTGCTTTTATGGCACTGGCAGGAATCGCACTCTTCGTCTTACGCCACAAAAAACCGAATTTGGAGAGACCCGTTCGCGTACCATTATATCCCATTATCCCTGGCATTTTCGTGGTGATTTCGGTGATCTTTGTGATCAGTACATTATACACGGAGTACAAGCAAGCATTGGCAGGCATCATAGTTTTAGGTATAGGTAGGGTGGTGTATTTACTTTTTAGGAAGAATGCATAAAAAAAGAAGGCAATCTTTCGAGTGCCTTCTAATTATTACGGTTATGTGGGAAATTTACGGTTATGGGAATAACGTTTGCATTCATTTGAATCTGGGTTTTAGTTCATCACGAAGTCTTTCACAGTGATAAACTTCGTTTGTTTATTTCTTACCAGTTCCACATCTATGGTCATCTTTTCGAATATAAGCTTAAATCTTTCGTGATCGAGAACTTCATTTAGGGCTTCCGTACTCAAGTGATTTATACTAAGTATAGATCCAATCTCCTGCTTAAATTCGCTGAGCAAACGTTTGATGAACTGCAAAGGATACTTCATCTGACCTTCCGTCATCAACCTTGATATCAATTCAAATTTCAAATTCCGTTTGCTCACTTGTATGTGTGTTTCCATATAAACAGTTTTACGATGAATTCTGTTGCCTAGCAAATATTTAAAATAATGTTAAAGAAACAAATTACAATTTAGTATTATGTGTTATGAGTTGAACTGCTAATAGATAATTATTTGGGCGAGCCCCGATCGTTCCACCGAAAAAGGTGTCACTCTGGGTCGGGTCATCCGATACTCCGTTTCACTCCGGTCCTGTCGGACTATTCCGCTACGCTCCATATATCTACTACCCCTCTCGCGGAAAATATCAAATTGGATAATGTTCGTAGCTTAGATTAAAGTAGTTGCAAGCCAATACAAGGGTGTATTGGTTTCCTTCCTATATTGATCCCCCGGATCATTATTACTTCGTATCGGTCGGTCACTTCTCGTAAGGTCTTGCACATAGACAGGGCTTGAAGCAAGTATTTTAGAAACCTCAAATAAATCACCTTCAAATAACCTTGTACAAATATGTCTTACTTTGGAGAACAGTAGAATGTAATCTTTCTAAAAAGAACGTACCTTAGACCTTGAAAATACCATTAAGATGAAAATACAATTGTTAATATGTTATCTATTTCTCAGTGTCCTGCCAAAGGAATGCAAATCTACCGATCCCAATATCAACCAACAGGGCGAAGATCAGCTTAAATCTCATGAGATCGAGTATCCAGTTGATGATTCTAGTCTTGCTTACCAAGATATATTCTATGTACCTATTTATTCGGATCTGTATATGGATGAAACCAATCAGCGAGAACTGCTATCCGCAACCTTAAGTATTCGCAATACCAGTTTCAAAGATTCATTGATCGTTTCGCGCATTGATTATTACAATACTGAAGGATCACTTGTAAGACAGTATTTAGATAACCCCATTAGTTTATCCCCGATGGGAACTATCAATTATGTAGTAGAAAAAGACGATGACACAGGTGGGCCTGGCGCAAACTTCATTGTAGCGTTGGGTGCCAATACCAACAATGTAAAACCGCTCATCCAAGCAGTTATGATTAATTATTCTGGCAATAAGGCATTGGCGTTTTGTACAGACGGGTACTCGGTAAAGTAGAAGAATGGCATAAGTACCAAGTAAATAAAATTCTCGATTTTTATCCGCGCCATACGGACAAGCTACCAATGAATAAACAAGAAATAATAAACAATAAACAATATAAGCGACACGTACTCTACGCTGACTCCTGGGTGTCAAAAGGAGGTGTCAAACAAGTCTAAAATCCTAAGACTCCATAAAGGAGAAATAATAATTAAGGAAGGTCAGTACGCTGATAAAACATACTTTATTATGAACGGCTGCGCTAGAGCCTACTACCTAAAAGATGGAAAAGATATCTCTGATTGGTTTGCTTTTGAAAATGAATTTATAAGTTCTATTAATAGCTTCTTTCTCCATGTTCCAAGTCCGCACTATATAGAATTATTAGAAGATTCTGTTTTATTAGAAATATCAAGAGAGAATGTCTCTAGACTGTCTGATAAGTATAGAGACTTCGAGCGATTGAGTAAGATCATAGTTATAAAGACGATGCTACAACAACAGGAAAGAATTGCATCCATGCAGTTTTTTTCTGCAGAACAGAAGTATGAAAACCTATTATCCATCCGACCTAATATCACCCAACGAGTTCCCTTAACCCACATTGCATCTTATATTGGTATAACCCTCGAAACACTGAGCAGAATAAGAAACCCAAAAAAGTGTATTTGATCTAGATCAAATGATCTCTCTCTTTTTTTAATGACCTTTGTAAAAAAAAGTGATGAGGCGAATCCATTATTTTTCAGGAATAATTATTTCAGTTTTCATTGGACTCCATTTATTTAACCATGTGTACAGTCTTTTCGGAGCAGCGGCGCACATTCATCTGATGAATGACCTAAGAATCATCTATAGAAATCCAATAGCAGAATCGATCTTGCTTGCTGCAGTCGGTATCCAAATTTTCTCTGGAACCAATTTATTTTTAGCAAAACGCAAAGTAGCTACTGGCTTTTTTGAGGAACTTCAAGTGTGGACAGGTCTTTATTTAGCTATATTTTTGATGATTCATTTGAGTGCTGTTTTCGCAGGAAGGTATCTATTAGATTTAGATACAAATTTTTACTTCGGAGCCGCCGGATTAAATGTATTTCCGTATAATCTATTTTTTATCCCTTATTATGGGTTGGCAATAATTTCATTTTTTGGGCATACTGCGGCAGTGTACTCCCTTAAGATGAGGAGAGACATTTTTGGATTGGAGCCAAGTAAACAAGCGTACTTTATTCTTTTGACTGGGACAGTGCTTGCTATCGTTGTCATATTTGGATTGACGAACGGTTTTAGAGGGTATGAGATACCTGAAGCGTATGACATTTTGATTGGCAGGTGAATAATGTTCGATCGTTCAATTCTTTATCCGTTTTGTTTTTAAACGCAGTCAGAGCTACATACCAAAAATCTTCCAAGTCGTAGTATTCTTTTCCTTCCACATATTCAGAAATCAAACTATCGGGATTTTCTTTTGCAGCATAATAAACTTCTTTACCTCGGGAAATCATCCAGTTTCTAAAATATTCAAAACCATCATCTGAGCATCCGACATTCATTATATCCGGCACACCACATTTCGGAGTTATAAGTATCATAAAGAAGTTTATCCGTTCTTAATCTGAATCCAATTATTTCTTTTGGAGTTAGTTTTTCAATTTCTTTAACCAGATACGACATTTGCCCAGATTCATCATTGCTGCTTTTATTAGACTTGTCTACAATTTGCCAAAATATTGATTCGTCTAACATATCACTCGTTTTCTCAATTTCTTGATTGAATATTTCAGGTTCTTCTTTTTTGCTCGGACTATTCTTTCCGAAAAGTTTGTCAAATACTCCCATTTCGTTATTGTATTTACCAGTTCCATTGCAACTCAATAAAAAGAAAGTTACGAATATGATTGTTGTAATTTTACGTGAAGCCAAGTGGTACTCTTATGTTGATCGAACTGTCGTTATTGACATTTCCCCAAAGTCTAAACTAGGATCCATTTCACTAATAACTTTTGTAGTGACTTCTACTCCTGATTTGTTTAGCTCATTTTTTAGAGAGCTGCATAAATCATTGCTAAATTTCAATACGTTTTCAGGGGAAGTACAGATGACTGCAACATTTTCGATCTTTGAAGTGAAGTCGATCTTTCCTGTCGTATTTATAGTTGAAGCGCACTGGACTAATCCTAATACAGCTAGTAAAATAAACGTATTCTTTATTATTTTTTTCATTTCCTAATTTCTTCTTTCATTACCTACGGATCGGCGACATCTGTCGTGCTGACTTTTTTGTCAGCATGATTGTGATGGTCGCTTGTTGTGTGTAGTTTCTATTTCATGTTTTATTTTTCATCCATATTTTCATCAATATATTCCTTGTAGAGTGTCAATAACTGTTCCTCAGTATCTAATGTATTCTGTAAATGTAAGATAAGCACCATTTTATTTTCTTTACTTTTCTCAAGAATGTTGGAATAAACAAAATCTGCTAGTCTATTTATTTTATCATCAATACCCTCTGATAAAATATTCATTTCATTGAGCATTGACATTATTTTAAAATCGATTGAATGTATCTGATTCCTTTTATAAAATTCCAAACCTACATTGCTTAGTTCAGCAGCTTTTAAATCACCTACTTTCTCCAATAATTCAATAATTGAGATTGGTGCATCATTATAGACATACAGTGTATCTCTTAAGTTCTTTTGATTCTCAATGACACCTTTTAGATCGGAATAATTTGCTACAACTTCATTATTTATAGTTTCTATCGATTCTTTGCAATATTTTCTTGCCTGACTACTTTCTTTAACATTGCTTAGAAATAATGCTATTAATACTCCAACTGTAACTATCACAAGCTCCATTAAATAGGATTTAATTTTTTTCATCATTAACTTTTTTTATAATAGTATCTAATAGTCAAAATATTCTTCTAATCTCTTATTTAAGATCTCTATTATTTTTACATCTTAAACTTTTGTTCTTGAATTTTTAATTTCTGGTAATTATACATAACGGATCGGTGATATCTGGCGGATTTGGCGATAGCCAATCTGATATGATCATCACATGTTATCTGCTGGCTTCTATTCATATAATTTCACTTTACAATAAAACCAAGGAACTGGTTCAAGTCCATTTGATTCATCATTGCAATAGTCTGTTATCTTTTTCCAATCTTTACATGACTTTACTAACCCATTAGTAAAAAATTCTATTTTGAATTTATTTGTTAATTCACTTTCTAAATCATGACAATGAATTGTATGAAAACTTCCTCCTAATTCAATACCAATAACATCGTAACCGATAAACTTTCCATTTATATTTTCAGCTTTTCTTTGCCTTAAAGCATATCTAATTCCTATTTCACCGACTTTATCTTTTTGCGGTTTAAATTCTTCAATTACATCCTCAAGTTCAGTTTCAGAAAACGATAAACCAAGTGTAATCAAATCATTTCTGTTCTTGAAGTATTCACTTTTATATTCATTTAGTTCTTCAAGTGAATAAAAAATATTTTGCCATCCAATTTTGTTCAGCTCTAATTTATCATCTACCCATTTTTGGAGATGTTCAATTTTTTCTTCAGTTAAGCCAATTTCTTTTGCAATTTTCGATTTTTCTTTTCCATCAATTGCCCAACTAAAAGACCAACTATCAAAGTAACTATCATTTATGCAATCAGATGCCGTCATTAATTCTCGATTTTTTATCGAGCCATAATCAGCCTTATTGATTTTTATTAAATAATATCCTGCTTGATAGAATTTCATTTTTTTCATTTTGCTTACTGATAACGTTCCGTGTATGGTGTCGTAGCATCCCGCAGGGTGCTATGCACTATACATTTTGTGTATGCCTGGCATGACACGGTTATAAAGATAACCAAATGATTCAGCAGATGAAAGTTCTGCGAGATTAAGTTGACTAAAATCTGAAGTAAGCTGCAAGGGCGCAGAGGGCGACCTCTAGTCTGAAGGAAGCAGGACTACGAAAATTGGCTCCAACGAACAGGAACTGGATACGGAGGATATTTGTGAAGGATAAGCAAGCACGACTTGTCCCGTCATTAGCGGGATCTTTGTGAAGTCCGCAGTCAATATATTCATAGGTAGTAGATTTAGTGGATGTCAGTAGAAGGATCGGTATCTTACCCAGAGGACTGACTGATTCCTGACGAAGGAAGGATGAATGTCCTGTGGACATTCAATGGAAGGAGCCGCTGGCGGGCGGGTAAGGCATATTAGTTGAAAAGTATAAGAAGTCAGCCGAGGTCATAGTACTAGAAGAAACGTGCGAGAAATGCTAGACCATACTCTCGAAGGTCTCACAATCTAGGAAGGACTGAACATTAAATCACGTCTTAATTCGCACTGGAATCATTGATAGCCAGCGCTTA
>ENA-ORXT01000940-ORXT01000940.1-marine-metagenome-genome-assembly--contig:-NODE-940-length-42046-cov-6.405156_pt1 | contig 42046 bp, 22 predicted proteins | sample MGYA00237868_ERZ511482 | MGnify/ENA metagenome assembly ERZ511482 | reverse complement strand
TGTTGCAACAACTTGTGATGAAACAGATCCGCAAATTATGACGGATGCAATGTTTGGCTTTGATGCTGGACCAGTGATGGTTACAGAAGCTGATTTTACAAGCTTAGGTGGATTATACACTGAATTATGTAATATAACTGCCGAATATTCAGATAGCTACGCTCCAATCGGCTGTCCTGCTGATGTAGGTGTAATAACAAGAACTTGGACCATATATGATGACTGTGGATCTGCTTCTGGAACGATGGATCAGACCATAACTTTGATAGATGATACTCCTCCAGTGATCGATGCTTGTGCAGCCACTCAGGATATTGATATCATAGATACCTGCGATGAAATGGATGCTGGTATTGCAGCGGTAACTGGTTTGCCGTATAACGCAGGTCCAGCTCCTGCATCAGATACAGATTTTACTGGTACGGGTGGAGCCATTACTGAAAATTGTGATCCGACAACCTTAGTTATTACTTATTCGGATTCACCGATTGTTGCCATGCCTGGTGCTTGTCCAGGAGCATTTTTGACCTTTACTAGAACATGGACCATTGAAGATGCCTGTGGTAATGGTGGAGTTACCTGTGATCAGACGATCAACTTAAACGATGTCGATCCACCGACTTTCGCTGTACCCATTGATATAAGTGTGAACCCTGGTTGTAATGAATTAGACCCTGAAGTTGCGATCCAGTCTGGATTTGCCTTTGATGACAGTGGAGCAGCAGTCGTAACTGTCGCAGATTTTATGGCAGCAGGAGGATCGTTGCTAGATAATTGTCAGGTACCTCACCCAGATATGGTTGTAACCTACACCGATGTATACACATCATTCCCTAATAATTGTCCAGATGAAGTTGGTGAGATTGTGAGAACTTGGGTAGTTTCAGATGAATGTGGAAACATGGCAGCAGGGATAGACCAAAGCATAAAAGTATACGATTTAACTCCCCCGACCATTGGCACTTGTCCCGGAGGTGGAGCTCCTATTTCTATTGCTGCAATTACAGGTGATCCTTGTGATGGAACAAATCCTGACATTGCCATAGATACAGGTTTCCCTTTCAGTCCAATGGAAACCCCAATAGCTGTTGGTGATTTCCCTGGAGTTGCTACAGATAATTGTAATGGAGGAGATGTGTTTGCCATAACCTATGAGGATGTTGAGTTATCCAACGCGTGTACAAATTTCATTGCTTATGAATTTGAAAGAATATGGACGGTAACAGATGAGTGTGGTAATTCTGCCACCTGTGCACAAGTCGTCCAAATAACAGATAATGAAGCTCCGATGCTTCAAGGAATGGAAGATTTTTTCTACGATCAAGATAGTGATAATGATCTTGGACCTTTTGTCTATGAATCAATTTTCTGTGAAGTTACGGTAGATTGGATGGAACCTACACCCAATGATTTTGATACCAATTGTGGACCTGGTTCTATAGTTTCAATCGTTGGCTCGGATACACCACCAATTTTGGTAGGTGTTGAAGGTGGTTACGATGTAACTTATACCGTAACCGATGATTGTGGTAATACCGCAGAATACATTTTCACTATTAATATGACCTGTGTTGATTGTGGCCCTGATCAAGTTTTTGAAACCTGTGATGATCCACCGACACTCTGTGATTTAACAGATATTGCTAATTTTGCTTCTTGTACACCGCCGTATGGTGGTTCACCACTAGAAGGATTATGCTCTGGATTCGTCGTAAATAATCCATCTTATTTTGAGTTTATTGCGGGTGAGGAAATCTTGACCTTAACTGTAACACCATCGAGCTGTGCCAATGGCCAGGGAGTTCAAGCAGCCGTGATTGATCCATGTATGCCGACCAACTGCTATGATGATGACCAAGGGAATTGTCATACACAACCTTTCAGTATTACCGCCTCTGGTTTGACCGTAGGAAATATTTATCAATTGATTGTGGATGGTTGTGCAGGAGATGAATGTAATTGGACGGTAGATGTAAGTACGGTTCCATTTCAGATCGATATCGATGGCGATGATCCTGAATTTGAAGTTGCTGGTTGTTCCGTAGACCAGCTCGAATTCTGTGTAGGATCAGAAGTATCTTTCTTCCCATCCTCTTTAGAAGAAGCATTATATTATTTCTGCTGGTCTCTAGATAACCAGAATGGAGTAGATGCAGTCAATAATGAAGACGATTGCACGGATGGAGTAGCTCCGACACCTTCTGGTCTTGGTTTTTCATGTAGCAATGATTACTCTACTTGCGGACCTTTAACATTAACATTTTCAGAACCTGGCGCCTATAATTTATGCCTTACAGAGCTAGAAAATGGATGTGACAATGAGCTACCACCAGATTTCTGTTGGGAGATTACCATTACCCAACCAGGAGATATAGATTTTGGAATTGCCAAAGTTTGTCAACACGATTTAGAATTTGGTTGGGAACCGAATTATGATGGACCCAATGGAGAACAATGGGAAGGTGATGTCATAACCCAAGGTGGGGTTGATGGAGTGCCTTTACTTAACGAATTTGAATTTGTAGATAATTGTGGTTGCGTATATAATTATGTGGTACAAACCATAATGTTGGAAGAAATATCCGATTTTAAGCAGGTTGAGTTGTGCTCCTCAGATCTCGATGATTGGGAAGATTTTGATCTTGGTTTAGATTGGAATGATGTTCTAAACCAGGCCAATTACCCGGAACCTGGAATTATTGAAGCGCTCATTATCGTTGAAGAAGAATCCATGCAAATTGATTGGGATGGGAATTCTTGTGATACGACGATCTTTTATGAGTTCATTGTATATGATCTTTTCGGAGATATAGTCCAGACACCAGGAGCGGCCTGTGATGAAATTTTAAGTTTTGCCATAGACTATAATAATCTACCAAGCTTCATGGATGAAGATGACTTCGAATATTCATGGACAAATGCTAACAGTGATGACCTCGGAACTGATCCTGAAATATCTGTGACGGATGAAACTCCGGTACAATTAACCATGTTCTATTTCACAGAAGATGGGCAACAATGTATGTGGGAATTTGAATTTTTTCCAGTCCTGACTGGTTCACCTCCGGGGATGCCAACAATCTCTGGTAATGATTTTACCTGTGAAACAGAATTAACTGGTCTAATATTTAGCACCACCTTTACAGCAAACACGACCTGGAACTGGACCGTGACCAATGGTTTTATAACTTTAGGAAGTGGCACAAACGAAATAGAAGTTGAAATTGATGATCCAACGCTTCCATTAGTTGTTCAAGTAACAACGGATAGTGCTTGTGGTCCTAGCCCTTCTGGAGAAGCTATATTGATTGTAACACCTTCACCAGTGGTATCGCTACCCCCAGTAGCTGATGTGTGTGTAGGTACGGTTGCTAATGTAACATCTATGCTTGTTGATGGTAGCTTAGATTCCTACAATTGGTCTGTTACAGATCCAAATGCCCAATGGTCTGCCATTGGATCAGAGGATAATGATAATATAAATATTACGTGGAATACTGCAGGAATGCAAGAGTATTGCCTGTCCATAGAAGATCCAGGTGGATGTATTTCAGCGGAAGTTTGTGGCTTTGTAAATGTGGTTGAAGCACAGGATGCGCCGACCTTTACTTGTGATGCAACCAGTAATTCTATAACCATTACAGTTACAGATGCTGATCCAGGAAGTCCTTCAACTTTGGTAGCAACTTCACCAGGACACACTGCAACAATGATTAGTCCAGGAGTATGGGAAGTTATCGGCTTAATGCCAGGAGATATTGTCATGTATACTTTGACCAATCCGGCAACGGGCCACCCATGTGGGCCACAGATGACGGCGGAAATGTGTACCGCAGGACTTTGTCCTTTAGATCCAATGATCAGTACCCCACAAGACAATGTCTGTGTCGATGGAACAGCTCCATTTGACCTGGACGTTGATAATGATCCAGGAGGAACCTTTACAGGCCCTGGTATTATAGATGGAGCCTTAGGAACCTTTGATCCTCAACTTGCTGGAGTGGGACCACATACCATAACTTATGAAGTTACGGATTTGCAGAATGATTGTACAAGAAATACAACAACGACAGTAACAGTTATTGATCTACCAAATCCAAGTTTAATACCGAGTGCATTAACCGTATGTGTTGATGAAATATTTACCGTAGATTTTGTTTCAGGAAACCCGCCTTCAAGCTGGGTGTTTGGAATGAATTCCACTGTTGGTGATATTATCAATCCACCTTTTGACTTAAGTTATTCAGAACCTGGAATGTATACCGTAAGCTTCTTGGATAGTAGCGGTCCGGATTGTGAAGGTTTGGCAGAGGTAGTGATTGAAGTACTTCCATTGATAGACTTTATTGGACAGATTGATTGCAGTTCAACAACGAATAGTATCGATGCAACCTTCCCTTTAATTCCTGGAATTACAGATTATGAAGTGACGGTCATCATCGAAGATGGAACACCTATGACGACCACTGAAACTGGTCCAGATATTTCTATTACCGGTTTGACCCAAGGCGATGGTGTAGAAATTATTATTACAGCGTTTGATCCTAATGGTTGTGGAGATCCACAACTTACAATTGACTGCGTCGCTAATGATTGTCTAGACTTTGATATTGCCATAGATCCACCAGATTTTGTAGCCTGTTTCGATCCTGCTAATCCAACTTCTTTCCAATTGTCTCAAATGACATTGGATCAGAATGGAGATCCGGCGACGGGAACTGGTGAATGGGGTGGAGACGATATTGATCCTTCGACCGGAGAATGGACGCCATCAGGTGTTGGCATTTATACCTTGACCTACACCTTTGCGGAAGATGGGTCTGGCTGCCCAGGATTTGCTGAAGTAGTCTATGAAATATTAGATTCACCTGTAGCAGCTTTCGACATAGATGAAACGGAGATCTGTATTGAAGATGAATTAATCTTGACGTACGATGGTACCTACAGTAATGCTTTGGACTTTATCTGGACTTCTGATTTAATAGAGGGCACAGATTATGATATCCAAGATAATTTAGATGGAACTTGGACGGTTAACTTTTATGGAAATGTGACGGGTGAATTTACTTTGGAGACTGTGATTGGAAACTGTAATGATACTTCAATGCCGCAATCTTTCTCTGTACAGAATGTGCCTGAAACTCCGACCATTAATTGTGGATCTAGTTCTTTAAGCTCTGTGAGTTTTAACTGGTCAGATGAAGACTGTGCTGAATCATATGATATTTATATTGATGGTGAATTTGTGGAAACGGTCACTGTCTCAGAATATGAAGTAACAGGATTGAACCAGAATGATGAAATAGAAATTGAAGTAATCATCAACGGAGAAGCGGCTTGTTTGTGTGATTTCCCTGATCCTATAGGAACCACCTGTATCGCTCAAGATTGTTCAGATGCGACAATATCGATAGATGCCGATGTATCAATCAGCTATTGCCTTGATGATGCCCCGGGTAATGCCAATTTTACGGCAACAACTGCTGGAGCAGATATTAACGAGACAGGAACCTACACTTGGTCGGGAAATTCAGGTGTAAATCCTGATGGTAGTATTGATTATACGACCCTTACACCAGGAACCTATACCGTGAACGTAGAATACGAGGAAGATGGTTGTTTTTATAACGCAAATACAGAATTTACCATTTTTGCAGATCCAGAAGTTGTCTTAAGTTATACAGATGCACCTTGTCCTGAGAATCCTGTTGGTCAATTAGATGTAGCCATTTCTAATGGAGCGGACAGTGAAGGACCATACGACATTTCTGTCAATGGACAATCCTTAAGCCTAGGATCGAATGATGTAGGCGTAGGAGATTATACCCTTACTTTTGTTGATGCCAACGGCTGTTCTTTCAGCGAAGAATTTAGCATTCTTTCAGCGCCTCAACCTAGTTTTGAAGTAGATGATTTACCAATATCTGTTGTTACAGATAGTACCGGAAATTTCAACTTTACCTCAGATGCAGAAGGCTTGACCAATGTGGTTTGGAGCGTAGATGGAGAAACCGTTGCTGATCTCGATTGTGCAACGACGGATTGTACTACTCTTCAGTATATGCCGACGCAAGACGAAAGCTTCGAGCTCTGTGCCTTTGCAACCTACGGGGATAGCGACTGTACCTTAACTGATTGTAGAAATGTAGAAACCAGTACAATAACTTTCAAAGATTACTATATACCTAACATAATTTCTCCTGAAGATGAGAACGGAACCAATACGACTTTAAACATTTATGTTTTTGGTGATGAGGCACTCCTTAAAAACATCAAAATCTTTGATAGATGGGGAAATAGAGTTTACAATGAAGATTTAGAAGTGCTTGTCGCCAGCGGTTCTTCTGCCACAATCTGGGATGGCACATTCCAAGGGGAGAGAACTAATTTCAATGCTGGAGTTTATGTGTATCTATTGGAGATAGAATTTGATGGATTTACAGAGTTTGTAGCAGATGATGTTACCGTACTTTTCTAAAAATTGACAATTAAAGCAGTACTTCTAGAAATCCTCTAGAAGTGCTGCTTTCAAAATACCTCAGACCGCAATCTAGTCGCATGTCATTTTGAAGACACAGATTCGTCGAGAATATGAAATTTAAGGGAGAATTTAGGGTTTTTTGACCTTGATACTAAGATCGCATGCTCTAATTTCTCCCTTGATTTTATGTATCTTGGACGCTGTATTGTTAATAATGGGTGGAGAATGACCATTAGGCTCTACATTGCTTATAACACCAATTTATTTTATTCATTGGCACCCCTAAGCATTTGGCTGCGCTTACTCGTCTTTTCTTCTCTTTTAAGCGCATTTAATGAAGAAACTTATACTTACAACTTTTGCTTTATTTGCTTTTGCAAATATTTCAGGAATACACGCTCAATGTACCATTGATCAGTGTCCGTCTAGCATTACCATTGAAGCTTGTGATGAATTCGATTTTCAGGTACAAAGTGTATCAGGTTTCCCTTATGGAAATAACTCAACTTTGCTTGAATTTGACTTCACAAATACTGCGGGAGGTCAAATTTCTGCCGGTTGTCTTTCAAGCAATGTCTATGAATATGTAGATGGACCCGTTAACTTAGATATAGGAAACTGTCCGTATGCATCTTGGGAAAGAACATGGACAATCTATGATGATACTGGAGCTTTTTTAGATGATTGTATCCAGACCATAAGTTTAGAAGATACTTCTACTCCCAACATAACCTGTCCAAATGGTGGAAATGTATTTCAGGTTGACCTCATGGGCTCAGATCCTTGTGATGAATCTCATCCGGACATTGAAGCACAAACTGGCTTTCCATTTTCTGCGGCTGAAACCATTCTATCTGATCCTAACGATTATATTTCTAATACCACTGGTATCGCCTCTGATCCTCCTTGTACTTTGTACGAAGTAAGTTATATGGATTCAGACAATGGCGTAAGCTGTGGTACTGGAGATGTCGGGGTTGCTTTTGAATTCGTTAGAACCTTTACCATTGTTGATAAATGTGGAAATACGGAGATGTGCGACTATACGGTACAATTGATGGATTTCGACCCCCCTGTATTAATGGGTGGATCCGCTTTTTTCACTAATCAGGACCCGAACGGCTTTGTAATTTCTTCGCCAGTCTGTCCTATCGCATTGAGCTGGAATGAACCACAAGAGTCTGACTTTACAACGAATTGTGGAAGTGCTGTCCTGAACATCGTAGGAGACGTAGCACCCGGACAGCAATTTGATCAAGGAACAACTACGGTCACCTATATTTATGAAGATGAATGTGGAAATATTGGGATGACCTCTTTTGATATACAGATTACTTGCGCCGATTGTGCTTCAGGTGATCCAGTATTTGAACAATGTGATGAACCTGATATTGCTTGTGATGCAAGTTCATTAAACGCTTCTTCATGCACACCTATTCCGGATGGAAGTACTTCTGATCTCTGTGGAAGTGGAGCTGTACACAATGGTTCGTACTTTACCTTTGTTGCCGGTGCGACAGATTTAGATATATCGATTACTCCTAGTAACTGTTTAAATGGTCAAGGAATTCAGGCAACCGTTACAGATTTCTGTAATGCGAGTGTCTGTTATACAGCCAATGGCGCGGATTGCTTTTTAGGTTCAACAACCATATCTGCTACTGGGTTGACTATTGGAAATATATATAATGTGGTTGTGGATGGCTGTAATTCAGATGTCTGTGAATGGGCTTTATCTATTTCTGCTTTACCATTTGAATTTGAAGATCCAGACGTACAACAAGTGAGTTCAGATGCTTGTTCGATAGATCCCAATGATTTAGTTTTCTGTACTGGGCAAGATGTAAATTTCTTTCCAGACAATCTGGAAGATGGAGAATTCTTTTTCTGTTGGAGTATCAATAACCAAGCAGGAGTAACAGCTGTGAATTTAGATAGTGATTGCATGCTTCCAGACCCTAGTTTATCCTTTAATTGTTCTGCAGATTATAGTACCTGTGGACCTTTAAATTTGACCTTTGCTCAACCGGGTAGCTATACCGTTTGTTTGGTTGAGATGGATAATGGTTGTGATAACTGGCAGGGTAATTTCTGCTGGGATTTTACAGTTATGGATGATGCTCCTGTTCCTTTTGGAAGCTACCGTATTTGTGAAAACGAACTAGCTCAAGGATGGGATCCAGGAGGAATAACCGTTATGGGAGAGAATTGGGAAGGCGGCGTTATTACTGCTGAAGGAATGTTCGATTTCTTGGTGACAGATGACTGTGGGTGTTCTCATACCCAGACGATTGAAGTTGTAGAAATTCCGATGGGAGATGATGGTTTACTTGATGTACATTGGTGTGCCAATGACATTGACAACTGGGATAACCCTGGACTTGGATTAGACTGGGGAGACATGGGTAACTATTTAGATCCAGCGACAAACATTGCCTCTATTATTGATTATGCAGGTGGATCCTTACAAACAGACTGGGCAGGAAATAATTGTGATACGACCCTTTACATTTCATTTTTCCTTTATGAGGTAGCTGGTAACATAAACGTACTACCGGGAGCAGGTTGCGATATGATTCTTGAGTTTGAACCGGAAACCTTCCCTGGATTTATGAATCCAGATGATGTGGTTTACCAGTGGGTTGATCCGATGGGAAATAATCTCGGAACCAATATAACAGAGAGTGTAAGTACCGATGGTGTTTACAACTTAGAGGCTAGCTATCTTATTCCAGAGACAGGAGTGACCTGTATGCATCTTTTTAATGTAGCAGTCACGATAGGTAATACTGGAACGCCATCTCCTCCGACCATAACAAGTCCAGCCATCATTTGTGCGGACAATACCAATAACCTTCCTTTTAGTGTTCCAATGTCGGCAGGCGTAACTTATGCTTGGACAATTACTAACGGAACACCTGCAACTGCAACTGGAACGAACGTGGCAATAAGCATCACGGATCCAAACATGCCATTACAGGTTTCAGTAACGGCCAATAGTCCATGTGGAATGAGTCCAGCAGCCGTTGAAAATTATGCAGTATCACCACCATCGATGGTTACGGTATTGCAGGATACGACGGTATGTGTCGGTGAAACAATCATACTTACTTCCACTCTTGCTGGTGGTCAGAGCTATAACTGGACCGTATCAGATACAATGGCTACATGGAATGCAGCAACTGCTACCAACATGCAAAATTTATCAGTTACTTGGGGTGAGGCAGGAATGCACAATTACACCTTGCAAGTTCTTGATGCCAATGGCTGTTTATCTAATGTCTTTACAGGCTTGGTAACCGCGGTCGATGAATTACCAGCACCGACCAATGTCATGTGTTCTTCAACTTCTAATTCTGTCACGGTCACTTGGATAGACGCAGGGGGTGCAATGGGTACGGAATTAACTTCTTCGGTCCCAGGTATGATGATGGGGACGAATAGCTATACTGTTACAGGATTAGGTCCAGGGGCTTCCGTGGACTTTACTTTAACCACTGCAAGCACAGATCATCCTTGTGGTAATGGAGCATCGGTGACTGTAAATTGCATGACCGGGGATTGTAATTTAAATCCCATGATTGAGCCTGTCATGGACGTATGTCTCGATGGGACAAATATGCCAATACAATTGGTTGATATGAATAATAGCCCTATGCCAGTATGGTCTGTTACTGGAAACACTCCAGCAGGGGCACTTACCAGTGATGGTCTTTTCGATCCTATAGCTGCTGGACCAGGGGTACATACAATAAATTTAATGGTTACAGATGTAATGGCCGCTTGTGATGCGACGACAACAGTGGTCATAAACGTTTTCGATACTCCAGATGCTACTTTTGATTTCAGTATTCCAGATACAATTTGTTTGGAAGAACTGGTGGCTGTGAGTTTTATTGATAACCCAGCTTATAATTATACTTGGGATCTAGGGGTTGATAATACAAATCCAGCGACCGGAGCCTCAGGTTTCATGTTGGGATGGACAACGCCAGGAGATAAAGTGGTAACCTTAATGATAACCAATGGTCCGTGTGTATCAGGAATAGTAGAACAAGAAATATATGTAAGACCACCTTTACAAGTACAAGCTGTCTTCTGTGGAACGCTTACAACGACAAGTGTTGAAGGTGAATGGGCACCGATACCTGGTGCTACAGAATATGAGGTAACCGTTGTTATTAATAGTGGAACACCGAATGTGTTTACACAGACTGGAACAAGCTATGAAGAAACGGGTCTAACCGAGGGAGATATTGTAACAATTACTGTTCAGGCAATTAGCCCACATGGTTGTAATACAATAATTTCACCAGCTGCCATGTGTGAGGCGCAGACCTGTGCAATCTTTGATGTACAGATTACGACACCGGCGACTGTTCTTTGTTTAGAACCAGGTCTTTCTGTAACCTTGACTGCAGATGTGTTTGATGACCTTGGAGCTCCTGCCAACGGTATGGGAGAATGGGTAGGTCAAGATATAGATCCAGTCACTGGTGAATTTACGCCTACTATTGCACAGGATTATACGCTCAGCTATAGTTTTGCTGAAGCTGGAACCAGCTGTCCAGGATCTGATGATGTGACAATTTCAATTGTTGATTCACCATCTGCACTTTTTGATGTTGGAGCTCAAGAAGTCTGCATAGGCGAAGAATTAATTGTAACTCTAGATAGTCCGAGTGCTGGATTGATGGTCGATTGGAGCGTTTCAAATACCGTGAATAACTTTACAGTAACAGAAAATCCGGATGGTACATGGACCTTTATTTTTGACGATGGTTCAGGTCCAGTAGATATAACACTAGAGACAAGTATTACAACTGTTGCTGGAACCTGTGATTCAAGTCCAGAAACTGTATCAATTGAGCTTTTGGCTCCTTTGGATTTTGTTTTAATTGATACAACCGTCTGTTACTTACTTGATGAGGAAATTGATTTGGAAGCTTTCGATGCTGCATCAGGGATGTCAGTTGATGGTTCATGGACTGGTCAAGATGTGGCCATGAATGGTACCTTTATACCATTAGTAAATGACACAACTTATATTCTAACTTTCGAAGAAGAAAATTGTGGTGTAACCGGAGAAATTCAAGTTACCTTGACCGCTAAGCCAGATATAGATATTCCAAATACCCTCATTACGATGTGCGTAGGCGAAACAGCGGATGTTACGATATTAACGGACTTCTCGGCACAACTTACTCATATTGGAGCTCAACCAGATCTTATAGGATTATCACCGAATTATACGGTGACTTACGATCAGCCTGGGACTTATGACTATGTAAGTTTCATTGATAGAGCAGGAGATTGTGATTCTGATGAAATTATGTGGACAGTCATTGTGGAAGATGAAGTAGAATACCCAGTTGTACAATGCGATCAGACTTTAAACTCTGTGACCTTCAGCTGGAATGATGTGCCATGTGCAGATGAGTATACCATTTTGATAAATGATCAAGCAGTGGGCACTACTTCAGATACGGAGTATGTTGTAGATAACTTAGCAGAAGGTGAATCGGTAGATTTTAGCATGAGTATTTCTAGTATCTGTGCTTGTGATTTTGAATTACCAGTAATGGAAAGTTGTGCTGCCATGGATTGTGAGCCTGCGACCATAGATTTTGTTGCCGAGATTGATTCTGAGTATTGTGTTTCAGACCTGCCGGCAGCATTTCAATTGACGGATCCTGATGTTACTGGGACAGAGATTGATAACTCAGGAGACTTTACTTGGTCAGGTGATGGAGTTACACCAGATGGTACTTTTGATATTTCAGGATTGTCTGCTGGAGCTTATGCTGTATCAGTTACCTATGAAGAAGATGGTTGCTTTTATGATGACAGTGTCGAGTTTGCCGTATTAGGAGTTCCACAAGTGATTTTTGATGTAATTGATGCACCTTGTGATGGAGCACCAGGTAATGTAAACATCTTTGTTGAAGGTAATGGTCCATATGTGATTGAAGCGGATGGTAATACCTTTGATTCAGGAGACAATGCCTTAAATGAAGGTATTTACAATATGAGTGTGACTGACAATAACGGTTGTGTTTATGAAGAAACGATCAATGTAGGCGTATTAGCGGCTGCAGATGTAGATTATACTGCGCCGACCTTTATCTGGACAGACTCAACCTCAGTTTTATCCCTAGAAACTACCAATGTCATTTTAGATTCTATTGTTTGGACCGTAGATGGTGTTGTTGTTTCTGAGTGTGAAGGAGGAACTTGTAATACCTATAACTTTACACCGATGATTGAAGGGATCAGCGAGGTGTGCGTTTACGCGACGTATGGTGAAGGTTGTACAATTCTAGAGTGTAGAGACATTGAGTCTGAAATTCTTAGAATCAAGTCTTTATATATCCCTAATATTTTAACGCCTGATGATCCGAATCCTCAGAACAATGTACTGAGCCTTTACATTGAAGGTTGTGATCTGGTTATTCAAGACATCAGTATATATGACAGATGGGGTAGTAGAGTTTATAACAATCCAGCTCAAATTCCAGGTAGCAGTGATGACGTCATTGAACTATGGGATGGTAGATTTGGTGATTTCAAAGAATACATTTCTGGAGTCTATGTTTACTCTATAGAAGTTTTACAGGAGGATGGAACGACAGAATATCTCATTGGAGATGTGACCATCTTTAACTAAGACCTACCTATTTATACCATATTAATTAAGCTGAGACTTACGATTTATTCAAAAATTGTGATCTCAGCTTAATTTTTTCCCACTTCTTGTTTACCTTTTGATTGGTGAAGCCATTAATAATACATCAATCAACATGGAAAAGAATTTAAAAATTGTACGGAATCAGCTGATCGCAGGCAATCAAGCCTGGCTGAGCAAGCTGTATGCAGAGTCAAAACCTTATTGCGTCAACTTTTTAATAAGGACAAAGCACTGCAATCATCAAGATGCAGAGGATATATTTACTGAGGCTATTCTTGTCATTAGGAGGAGAATTATGAACGGCTCTATGTCACACCTAGAAAATATAAAGACTTTTTTAGTGGGAGTTTGTACTAACATAGAGAAGGAATATACCTATAAAAAAATTCGGGTAAACTCTAGAGAGCAAAAGGTAAAGGAATTATTTTATGATCTAGATTATACCGTCCCTTTAGATACAGCCGAGGAGCAAAACCTTCGGAAAAGAATGTGCGACAAGGCCATGTCAAGCCTAGGCGAGAAGTGTCAAAGCATCCTAAGACTTTATCATTACGAAGGTTTGACCATGGAAGAAATTGCAAAATACAATGGCTTTGCTAGTGCAAATGTTGCAAAGACCATGAAGTCAAGATGCTTGAAGAAATTAATCTCAGGGATTGAACAAATTAAACAAATAAACAAATTATAATGGAGACAAACCATGTTAAGCTGATAGACAGATATCTGAACAACGATTTGACTCGGGCTCAACAAATGGAATTTGAGCATAAGCTTGAAGACTTGAGTTTTCGTGAGAAGTTAATGGAGCAAGCGAGGCTTTTGGATATGCAGAAAGAAGTATTTGAAGACCAGATCAAAAATGATATTATTCAAGGAGCGGTACTTCTTGAAAATAATAACTCTACAAAAAATTTCTTTATCAATCATTGGAAACAATTGCTAGCAATGCTGGGGCTTATTGTCGGTGCGCTCTTTATTTGGCAAGTATTTCTAGTAAAGAAAGATGAGATACCTGCCGAAGTATTGTATGCAGATTATTTCATGCATATGCCATCAGATTTGGTTACCAGAGGTTATGTAGATGATTCTTATGAGCCAGCCTATCGTGAAGGACTGAGGTTGTTTAGTAATGGTGAATATCAAAATTCAATCATTGAATTCGACAAACAAACACGCTCGAATGAAAGTTCTGATTTATACAAGGCCATTTCCTTTGGTAAATTGGATCAGGTTCAGAAATCCGTAGATCTTCTATTGCCATTACTTAGCAGTGATACAAAACATATAAGACAGAATGCAGAGTGGTATTTTATTGTCAATAAAGTATACAAAAAAGAGCTATCCGCGAAAGATGGGTTGCTTCAAAAACTATGCTCTAATGAAAAACATGTTTTTCATGAATTTGCGAAAAGATTGCAGCTAGAATTGTGAGGTATTTATTTTCGAAAGCAATGATATGACTTGATTAACCATATCATCAATACTCATTTCAGTATTGTCCAACTCGATGGCATCCGTTGCTTTTTTTAATGGGCTGTCAAATCTTGATGAATCAATGCGATCCCTTTTCATTAAGTTGGCTAGAACTGATTCATAATCTATCTCAACACCTTTATCTTGTAGTTCTGCATATCTTCTATGCGCCCTTATTTCCGGGCTCGCAGTTAGGAATATTTTTAATTGAGCATGTGGGAATACGACGGTGCCAATATCTCGGCCATCCATTACTAGATTATTTTCTTCTAGGTATTGTCTTTGTTGTTCTACCAATTTTTTCCTCACAGAAGAAATGGTAGAAACTTCAGATACATAATCAGAGATTCTTGGAAATCGGATTTCGTCTGTAACATCTCTGCCATTGATGTAGGTTCGTTGAATCTTGTCGATTTGCTTAAAGTAAATTTTGGTGTTGAACAGAAGCTCTGAAACTTTTTCTAATTCATCAATTTCAATGTCTTGTTCTAACATCAGCAGGGTGATGCACCTATACATTGCGCCGGAATCAACGTAGAGATAATTAAGCTTTTCAGAAAGAAGCTTTGCAAGGGTTGATTTGCCGCAGGACGAGAGACCGTCAATGGCGATGACTATATGTTTATTTTGATTTTTCAATTAAAAAAAAGTCTTGCAAACGTAATTTACAAGACTCTGATTCTTTTTCTAAGACTTTGAATTAATATTCGTCTTCATTGAAGAGAAAATCATCCTTTCTAGGATAATCGGGCCAAATATCTACCATTGATTCGTAGATTTCGCCTTCATCATCCTCAATCGCTTGTAGGTTTTCGATAACCTCCAATGCTGTGCCGGTCCTAATGGCGTAATCAATCAATTCATCTCTAGTTGCTGGCCAAGGTCCGTCTTCAAGTTGATGTGCTAATTCTAATGTCCAATACATATGTTACTATTATAAATTTTAAGGCTTGTTATACGGTCAATTAACCAAGAATACCCCAAAAAAATTTCAACAAAAGTAAAAAAAATTACGAGAGATTAAATTAATCGTATAAAATTTTTTCCTTAACATGTAAAGTGCTGATTATCAGGCAGATAAACAGCTTTAAATAATTAGCATGGCATCACCGTAGCTAAAGAAATTATATTTTTCTTTTACAGCCTCTGCATATGCGTCAAGAATGAGCTCCTTTCCACCGAAAGCACTGACCATTATTAGTAGGCTTGATTTCGGTAAATGGAAGTTAGTTATCATGGCATCTGCAATGCTAAATTCAAAAGGAGGATAGATGAAAAGATTGGTCCATCCACTGGCCTTTTTCAATCCATTGGTAGCGGAAACAGCTGATTCAATAGACCTCATGCTGGTTGTTCCGACGGCACAAACTCTTTTTCTTGCCTTCTTAGCTTCATTTACGATTTCAGCACATTCATCGGTAATGCTGAAGTATTCTGCATCCATTTTATGCTTAGATAAATCCTCTACTTCTATGTCTCTAAAGGTCCCCAAGCCAATGTGTAATGTCACCTCGGCAAAGTTGATTCCTTTGATCTCTAATTGTTTCATCAGCTTTCTGCTAAAATGCAAGCCTGCTGTGGGAGCAGCAATGGCTCCAGGAACTTTAGCATAAACAGTCTGATATCTTTCGGTGTCAATGGCTTCTGGTTCTCTATTCAAATACTTTGGTATGGGCGTTTGGCCTAGAGACTTCAAAAGTTCGGTGAGTTCATCATCGGTACCATCGTAAAAGAATCTAATGGTTCTTCCTCTACTGGTTGTGTTATCGATGACCTCAGCTACCAATACTTCATTGCCTTCTTTATCATCAAAGTATAGTTTATTTCCGACCCGAATCTTACGTGCAGGATCAACAAGTACATCCCATAATTTTGATTCTTTATTCAGTTCTCTCAAAAGAAAAACCTCAATATTGGCTTCGGTCTTTTCTTTTTTTCCAAACAATCGAGCAGGGAAAACTTTAGTGTTGTTAAAGATGAAAGCATCTTGATCATCAAAATAGTCTAATACATCTTTAAATACCTTGTGCTCAATCTTGCCAGTCTCCTTATGTACAACCATCAAACGAGACTCATCTCGTTCTTTGTTTGGATATTGGGCAACAAGCTTTTCTGGTAATTCAAAGTTAAATTGGGATAATTTCGTCCTCATAGTGTATTGTTAATGGGGGGCAAAAATAAACATTATACTGGTTTTTAAAAGCCTTATGCCTTTTGATTGCAAGTAAAGAGCAACTAATTGGGCTTTTTTAGGTCAATTCCACGGAATGTAGATTTTAAACAAGACTTATATTTAAAATGCCTGCTTATCTAAAACACAATTAAAAGCTCCAAGTGTATACCTAATGGAGGGTTTCATCTAAAAAAAATCGGCATCGGTGCCTTTCTGTCTAATTTTAGGCCATATGATTTTTACCAAGTTAATCATTGAAAGTTTCAGACAGGCATTCCAGGCCTTACGTTCTAACAAGTTGAGAACCTTCTTGTCTTTGCTCGGAATTATGATAGGTATTTATTCCATAATCGTGGTTAAATCAGCGGTTGATTCATTTCAAGATTCCATCGTAAGCGGTTTTTCAGAATTGGGTTCAGATGTAGTATATGTAGACAAGTACCCATGGAATGAAGATGGAGACGATAACTGGTGGAAATATCAAAAGCGACCAAATCCAGACATTGATGATTATCGGGCGATTAAAAAAAAATCAAAATTGGCAGGGGCGGTATCATATACAGTGTTTACCGGTGGCAAAACGATTAAGTATAAATCCAATAATGTTGAAAATACCTTTATCATGGGTGTTACTCCAGATTTTGAGAATATACAATCCCTAGAAGTGAAAGACGGAAGATTCTTTTCTGCCCTAGAAAATTCAAGTGGCTCAGATAAAGTGGTTTTGGGGAATCTGATTGCCAAAGCCTTGTTTGAAGGAAAAGAAGCGATCGGGAAGGAAGTAAAATTTATGGGTAGAAGTTATCAAGTGATTGGTGTCCTGGAAGAAGAAGGGGAGAGTATGTTTAATTTTATGGATTGGGATGAAGCCATTGTCATCACTCTATCCAACCTTCGTCGCATGATTCCTATAAAAAACAATAACTCGATCGGTGAAATGCTTCAGGTGAAGGCTGCTAAAGGGGTCGAGCTAGAGAACCTGACTGGGGAATTAGCTGGAATCATTAGAGCTCAGAGGAGATTAAGTCCGAGAGAGGATAGCAATTTTTCTTTGAACGAAATAACCATGTTGAATCAAATGCTTGAAAATATCTTTGGTGTGGTTAATACCTCAGGTTTTATCATCGGAATATTTGCCCTGATCGTTGGTATGTTCAGTGTGGCAAACATCATGTTTGTGTCTGTGAAAGAACGTACCTCCTTGATCGGTGTAAAAAAAGCGCTCGGCGCTAAGCAATACATCATTCTCACTGAATTCCTTTTGGAGGCGATCATTTTATGCCTAATAGGCGGCGTGATAGGCATAATCTTGGTATTCTTTACGCTCAAAGGTATCTCCGCATTAGCACCTCTTAATCTTTTCATGAGCTGGCCGAATGTTATGCTTGGTCTCGGAAGCTCAATAGTGGTGGGCATCCTATCAGGAATTATCCCTGCACTTCAAGCCTCAAGATTAGATCCAGTAGTGGCTATTCGAAGTTAATTTACTTTATGTTCAGATTGAGTGTTAATATTTGAATTATTAGCAAATTAGAATATCTTTGCAATCCAAAATTTAGATCAACTAAATTCTCTTTTAATATGGACGTTATCAAATACATAGCAGAACAGGTGTCAAAGAAAGTTGACCATCCTGAGTTTAGACCTGGAGACAATATAGCCGTGAGTTATAAGATTGTTGAGGGAGCTAAAGAAAGAATCCAAGTTTTTAAAGGAGATGTTATCCAGATTAAAGGGCACGGCGATACTAAAACTTTTACGGTAAGAAAGATTTCAAGCGGTGTAGGAGTTGAAAGAATATTTCCGTTAAGTTCTCCTCATGTAACTCAAATTGATGTTCTAAAAAGAGGAAAAGTGAGACGTGCTAAACTTTATTACCTTAGAGAATTAACGGGTAAAAAAGCAAAAATCAAAGAAAAAACATACGTCCACAAAAAAGACAAATAAGTCTACGGTCGTTCCCACAGTTTTTTCCCTTTCACTAATATATCTTTTGTATTCACGAAGAAGTTATCTTCTGTAACTCCTGATATTTTTATTTCTTGCCAGTCTTTGCTGCAATTATAAATCGTTTGATTTTCTGCAGTTCCAAAGCCAATAGGAAGAACTAAGGATTCAACATCAGCAAGCATCCGGTACTTAACTTTAAGGTTATTCCCTTTCTGTTGAACATAATATTCAAGCGTTGGTATTCCTGGATAGAATAAATACTGCTCCCAAAACGCCTGTAAATCTCGCTTGGAGTATTCGTTTATAAATGTGGTAAGCGCCTCTGTGTCTGTTTGCTTATACTTAAATTCAGCATAAACAGCTTTCAATAAATCAAACCATAATTTATCATCGTTTAGGTAGGTTCGTAAACTGTGCAGGATCATACTACCTTTATAATAATGATCAGACACTTTCCAATCATCGAAGTTGACATCCTTAGGGCCTACGATGGGTTGTTTATTTCCGATATAAGGTCGTTGCAGGTCGAGGTAGGTATTCACTGCAGCTCTGCCAAAGTGATATTCGACATATAGGGCCTCCATGTAAGTGGTGAAACCTTCATGTATCCACATGTCTGCATGGTCTTTGACTGATACCGCATTTCCCCACCATTCATGTCCTGCTTCATGGACAATGATGTAATCCCAATCCATGTCTTTTGGAATCATTGATCCTTGATAACCTCTTTGATATCCATTTCCGTAGGCAATGGCGCCTTGATGTTCCATACCTAAATATGGCGTCTCAACCAAGGCGAAGCCATCATCCCAAAAAGGATAGGGCCCAAAGTAATATTCAAAGGCTTCAAGTACTCCATTCACTTGCTTAAAATGCACTTTTGCTTTGCGCAAATTTTCATTTAGTACGTAATAATCGCAAGCCAGATTTCCTTCAGTTTCAGACGTGTAGACATCAGAGAAATGTACATAATCGCCCACATTAAAGGTTACGTTATAGTTATTGATTGGGTAACCGACCTCCCAATGATAGCAGGTCTCTTCATCCATTATTGTCGTGTTGACCAAGTTTCCATTGCAGACAGCGAAAAGACCTGAAGGGACTGTGATGTTGATATTCATAGAGTCTGGTTCATCAGACAAATGATCTTTGTTGGGCCACCACAAACTTGCACCAATTCCTTCACATGAAACAGCGATCCATGGATTTCCAAGTTCGTCTGTTCTCCAAATAAATCCTCCATCCCAAGGTGGATTAACAGCCTGTTTTGGAATTCCATGATAATATATAGACAGACGATTTTTAGATCCGATTTTAAACTTTGGAACCGTGACAAAGGTGGCATTTCCTATGCGTTCAAATTTCAAGGGAGATTCCTCATGGATGATAGAATCTATAACCATGTTCTCAAACAAATCCAACTGAATTTTATCGCTAGCCGCAAGCCATTCAAATAGGATTTCATTGTGTCCAGAAATGGATTGATCGTCAAGTTTTAGCGCAAATGCCAGATCATAATGCAATACATCGAAGCAATTTCGTTCTATTCTTAGGCTACCTCGAAGGGTGTCGGCTGCGGAAAAATGATAATCTTGATAATGTGACAAAAGTTTGTCATGCTGGCCAAAAAGCTCGGGAAGGGTCAATAAAGAGAGGAAAATGAATGCAAAAGCGAATTTATGAAGCATCGTAATTCTACTTGTTTTATTAATGAACGAGCCTAAATTAGATTTATCGTTTGAAAGATTCTGTTTTTTTATCTAGTTTAAACCAAATTTTCAGCAAAAGAAGGTTATAGTGAGGTTTATTGGGTTTGTATTGCTTTTATGTTTCATTTCTTGTGAATTTGACAATTCAGAGTCTAAGCCAGCGTATACAAAGGTTCCACAATTAGAATTTGGTGAATATTTGGTGGCTGATGCCTACAGGAACGGCAAAAAAACCTCTTCATTGAACGGTGGCTTTTATCGGATCAATGGAGACAGTATTGAAACCAATTTAAGTAAGAATCTAGATTCTTTAAAAACAAGCTATAAATACAAGAACAATCGAATTACCCACAACGATGAAAAAGCTTTAAATTTTGATGTCGTTAACCAGTCTTCGGACTCATTAAGGTTGCTCACAGAAATCAGGGGGTTTACCTTTGAGCTTATCTTATTAAGAGCAGATACACTCGATGCAAATTAAATATTTACTACTTTTTATTTTTCTCCTAACTTCGCATCTCTTGCTAGCCATAGATGTTAGTGTTACTCATCTGCAATGTTATTCAGAAGAAAAGGGGGAATATGTAGAATTGTATATCAGAGTAAATGGAAATTCTGTAAGTTTTGATTCGGTCGGAAATAAAGTTCAATCTTCAATTCTGGGACTTGTTTTAATTAAGAGGAACAACGAGATAATTACAGCAGATAAATTTAATATTGACAGTCCGCTCTTGGATGAGGTCGGTGATTTTTGGAGCAAGCGGAATTATAAATTGCCTGCTGGGGAGTACAAAATGGAGTATACTTTTTCGGAAACTTCAGATGAAACTAATACGATAAATCAGCAACGGACATTTACTGTGATTGTAAAGCCGGATGATAAGCCATCTAGTTCTGATATTTTACTTTTAGCATCGGTGGCACCGGAAGTTTCGGATCTGCCTTTCGGCAAATATGGATTTACTTATGAACCTTTGGCCTTTGATATGGTCGATCCAAGTCTTGAAAAATTTTACTTTTTTTGGGAGTTATATGATTTAGACAAGTTGGAAGGTGTACATTATATTTCGATGACTATTTATGATGGTTTTACAGGAACCTTTGGTAAAAAGGTTTTGCAGAAGCATCAGAAATTAGCCTTAGAGAAGAAGGAAATTATTTTAGATAATTTTCCAATTCTCGATCTTATATCCGGAGAATTCCATTTGACTTTAGAATTGTTTAATGCAGATAAAAAACAATTGCTTTTCAGCGAGAAAAATTTCACACTTATTCAGCCTACTTCTGATGAGCGTCAAGAGGTAATCTTTGATAAAGAGTTTGAGAACTCATTTGTTCAGTTGTTGACAGAGGAAGAAGTGATTTATGGATTGCGTGCGCTTAATCCGCAACTTTCAAGTAATCTTGTAGAGACTTTAAATTCAGTTTTAAGTCAAGGTAATTTTAAAACAAAAAAGTATTTCCTCTATAGTTACTGGGCCAATGTTTTTCAAGATAGACCTGGTGAAGCCTATGCCTCTTACATGAAGGTCGCTAGAGCAGTTGATAATCAATTTTCCAGTCACTTTGGATATGGATTTGAAACGGATCGAGGACATATCTTTTTAAAATATGGTAAGCCCAATGATATTGTAGATGTGGTGGACGAAGTAAATGCGCCGCCTTATTCCATCTGGGTTTATTATGACTTTCCTTACACTCAACAATCAAATGTTAAGTTCCTCTTCTATAATCCTTCATTAACTGGAGATGATTTTGAGCTTTTACACTCTACCTGTACGGCAGAAATGCAAAATCGGCAATGGCAGCAGCTCCTTTACAGTGATGCATATAAAGAAATTGAAGGTAATCCAATTGATGGGATGGGCGTGAGTGACAACTTTAATAGAAAGGCTTTAAGATACTTTAACGACAATTAAAGCTTATTCTATCAAAGATTTGTACTTTTGACGGGATTTGAAAGGCCAAAAGTTCACATCTTTATTCATCTATTTGGCAAGAAATTTAGGAATTTGAAAACGAAGAGCATTAAAAGCATATCCCGCTATTTCAGTGTGGTATTAATTTTATTGATAGCTGTTATTTGCGTAAGCGCACAAACAGGAACTGTCCGAGGACATGTTTATGATCAGGAGACCGGGGAAGCGATTATTTTCGGTAATATTTCTGTGGAAAATTCAACCATCGGTACAACCACAGATATAGATGGTTTATTCGTTTTAGCTGGCATACCGACAGGTGATCAGACCCTCACAGTAAGTTACATTGGTTATGCACCAAAGAGTGTGGTGGTCATCGTAGGTGATGGAGATATAAGTTATCAAAAGATTTTAATCTCTACAGATGGGGTGCAATTGCAAGCGGTTGATATTTCAGCTAGAAGAGAAACTGCACGGACAGAAGTTCAAATTTCAAAACTACAAGTAACTCAGAAACAAATTAAATCGTTGCCGTCTACCGGTGGCGATGCAGATATTTTACAGTACTTACAAGTATTGCCCGGTGTCATAACCACAGGCGATCAGGGTGGTCAGATTTATATCAGAGGAGGTTCCCCCATTCAAAACAAAATCATGTTGGATGGAATGACGATTTATAATCCATTTCACTCGGTAGGATTTTATTCAATTTTCGAAACAGAATTAATAAAAAACGTAGATGTATTAACCGGTGGATTTAATGCAGAACATGGTGGAAGAATTTCTGCAATTGTTGATATAAACACGAGGGAAGGAAATAAGAAAAGACTGGCAGGGCAAGTTTCTGCAAGTCCATTTATGGTGAAGGCTTTGCTAGAAGGACCTATCATCAAATTGAAAGAAAATGGCGGAGCGGCAAGTTTTGTTCTAACTGGGAAAAGAGCCATTATTGATGAAACGTCTCCTTCTTTATATCCATACGCTGGAGTTAATGATACGATCGGTCTTCCATTCTTTTTTAATGATCTTTATGCCAAGTTGACCTTTGCTGCAGACAATGGTAGTAAGGTGAATGTTTTCGGTTTTAATTATCAGGATAATTATAATAACCCATTAGTGGCAGAAATCGGTTGGAGAAATTCAGGTGGGGGTTTTAATTTCAATATACTTCCTGGGAATTCCAATTTAATTGTCAATGGGATTGCAGGATACTCTGATTACTTTTCAGAAATTAATGCCTTTGAAGAAGCGCCCAGAAATAGTGGAATAAAAGAATTTTTTATTGGTATCGATTTTGGAATTTTCGGAGGGAACAAATCAGAAGTAAATTACGGTGTTGAAGTTAAAAGTATAAGAACAGATTTCAATTTTACAAACGTTTTCGATGTGCCGATTACACAGTTTCAGAACACTACTGAGTTGTCCGCCTTTATCAAGTATAGAAAATCGTGGGACAAGTTGGTTATTGAACCAAGCGTGCGGCTTCAATATTATGCTTCCTTACCAGAAGGTTCTATTGAGCCTAGAATGGGGATAAAATATAATATTACAGATTTCTTCAGATTTAAAGCTGCGGGGGGATTATACTCGCAGAACTTAATAAGTGCTTCCAATGAAAGAGATGTGGTCAATTTATTCAATGGCTTTTTATCTGGACCGGATGAAAGGTTTAATGATTTAGATGGTAATCCAGTGTCTTCAAAAATTCAAAAAGCGCAGCATTTGGTTGGAGGATTTGAAATTGATTTATTTAAAAATTTAGAAGTCAACATAGAAGGATACTTGAAAAATTATTCTCAGCTAATTATAGTGAATAGGGATAAACAGACTGCAAATGATTCAAATTATGCAACTGAAACAGGCAGGGCTTATGGCGGAGATATTTCATTAAAGTATCAGACACAGGATTGGTATTTCTGGACAACTTATTCTCTTGGGTTTGTTAATAGATTTGATGGTGAACAGGAATACCGAACTATTTTTGACAGACGTCATAATTTCAACTTCCTGGCAAGTTATACCATGGGTGAGAAGAAAGATTGGTTATTCTCTGCTCGATATAATTTTGGAACTGGCTTCCCCTTTACACAGACGCAAGCCTTTTATAACTATCAGCCATTTTTGGAAGGAGCTTCAACGGAGTATGAAACGAACAATTCTGAGAACATTGGAATTATCTACTCTGACACAAGAAATGGGGGAGAATTACCGCCATATCACAGATTTGATATTTCGGTGCAGAAGGACATTGAATTGAGTAAAAATTCAGGACTTGAGATTGTTGCTGGAGTAACAAACATTACGGATAGAAGAAATATATTTTATTTTGATCGAGTTAGATATGAACGTGTAGATCAACTACCTATTTTGCCATCACTGGCTATAAGATTCAATTTTTAATAACATGAAATTTTCTACAATTTTTCTTGCGTTAATGCTCGTCATTTTTGCGGGATGTAAGGATGCCTGCGATGATGTGGACTGCAACAATAACGGCGTATGTTCAGACGGAACTTGCGAATGTGTTGACGGTTATGATGGAACTAATTGTGAAAACGAAATAAGAACAAGTTTTTTTGGCGATTATGAAGGGCCGATAGATTGCGGGATCATCATTGGGAGTTCTGATGCAAGTGCAACGATAACTGCTGATCCTTCAGGGGCAGATCAAATAACCATTGACTTAGATATTGATATTCTGGATATCACACCGGTTACAGCTACCGTAACAAGTGCTGATAATTTTAAAATTAATACCAATATGCAGTCCGTAGAGATCAATGGTCAAGATGTAGATGTAACAATTACTGGGGATGGAGTATTACAGGCAGATAACAGCATTTCTCTTGAATTGAATACTGATCCTGGCTTTGGGGTCATAAGCTGTGGTGCGGTATTGATAAGGTTGTAGCTCCTTATTTAATAATTTAATATTATCAGCTTCCAATTTTCCAAAATTCGTTTATTTTTGCGCCCATAAATCGCTAAGATGTACCATAACTTGAATTTAGATTCAGAAGAAAAATCGTTGTTAAAGAAAGCCATTCCTTGGATTACCTTGTTAATTGCCGGAGCGGATGGAACCATAGATGATGAAGAACTAGAGTGGGCTAAAAAGATCACAAGTATCCGATCTTATAATTTCCCAGAGGGCTTGTCAGAATACTATCAGGCAGTAGGTTTAGATTTTGCTAATGAATTAGATGCAGAAATGAAAGCACTTCCTGAAGGTCAAGAAGCGCGGATGACTTTGCTTAATAATAATTTGGAATCATTAAACAGAGTTTTGGCGAAGATGCCCAATAATACTGCATATGATTACTACAAAAGTTTTACAACTTTTGCAGAGCACGTTGCCAAAGCAACAGGCGGGTTCATGCGGTTTTTTAGTGTCAGCGTGGAAGAAAAAAAGCTATTAAATCTTCCAATGATTCAACCGTTTGAATACGTAGAAGAAGAAGAATAGTTCAATTTCCTTAAAAAATTGTTTGCATTTCAATTCTTTCGTACATTGATATACAAGCCTGAGCTTATGCGAGCAATCATTACTGTCGTTTTTTTCTCTCTTTTTAATTTGCTTCAAGCACAAGAGACTAGCTCTTACAGGGCAAAGGTTATTGATGCTGAATCCTCCGAGGCCTTAATCGGGGCGAGCGTCTTTATACCAGCCTTAGACTTAGGGAAATATACAGAAGTCGATGGAAGCTTTGAATTTCTACTCCAGCCCGGCGACTATGAAATTACAGTCAGTTACGTTGGCTATGAAACGATCCGGCTGAATAAAAAAATTGGTACGACGGCAATGACTCAGGAGACCATTTCTCTTAAGGCTTCCGATTTACTTCTTGAGACAGCAACGATTACTGGCTCCAAATACGAGCGAAGTGTTGCAGATGCTCCAGTATCGATAAGCGTGCTCCCAACTAAATTATTAGATTCTTATAATACTTTAAACATTTCCGATCTTCTAGATAAAACTCCCGGAGTTCAAATGATTGATGGTCAAGCCAACATCCGAGGGGGCTCAGGCTTTTCTTATGGTGCTGGTAGTCGAGTCATGCTTTTGCTGGATGAAACTCCGGCCTTACAAGTGGACGCAGGAAGACCGGTATGGGCTGACATGCCTATTGAGAATTGCAGTCAGGTGGAGGTGATCAAAGGAGCCTCGAGTGTTTTATATGGATCTTCTGCAATGAATGGAATCATACATTTCAGAACAGGTTATGCTACTTCCGAGCCAGAAACCAAGGTGAGTCTTAGTTATGTAAACTATCGGCCGCCTTCGGATCCGAAGAAATTATGGTGGACGGAAGATCCTAGAGATATTTTCGCTTCTGTGGCTCATAAGCAGAAATTTGGAAAACTTGATGTCGTAGCTCATGCCAATTACCAGAATCAATCTAGATACCTTTTTAATAACAACAATACGCCTCAGATCGAGGACGATACTCCGATGTATAATAGACAATTTCGAGGGGGCGTAAACTTGAGATATCGAATTACTGATAGAACTTCGATTAGTTTCAATGGGATTGCGGTGAATAAACAGTTCAGCAGTTACCTTCTTTGGAAAGATCCCATAAGAGGTGCTTATTCAAATATTTATGGTGGCCTTTCAGAAGGGAATAGCACTCGTTTATATTTAGACCCATCTTTCAGACATTATGGAAAAAATGGAATCTCACATAAAATAATAACACGGACATTTTATATAGATAATGATAATAATAACAATCAAGGCAATGGTTCACTATCGCAATACATAGAATATCAGATACAAAAAGATTTCCAAGAGCAAGACTTGTTGGTAACTGCAGGTATTTCTAGCTTGTTGAATTCATCGGAAGCTGAACTTTTTGGGGATACGACTTTTAGTTCTAGAAATTTTGCAATATATGCGCAGGTGGAAAAGAAGTTTATTGAAAAGTTGAATGTAATATTTGGCGTAAGAGCTGAACGGAATGTGCAATTAAGTCCCGAGGAGTTTCAAGGAATTACGATCCCTAATGGCAAGGATGAAGATTCTAAATTTATTGCTCGAGCCGCGATGAGTTATCCTATTGGGGCTTTCACTTTTATGCGTGCTTCTTTTGGACAAGGCTATCGTTACCCTACGATTACAGAACGTTTTATCACCACCTCTTTTGGTGGCTTCAATATATTTTCCAACCCTGACTTAGAGCCTGAGCAAGGGTGGTCTTCAGAGATCGGTGTGAAGCAGGGTTTTAAAATTGGTGGGTTCAATGGTTATTTTGATTTGGCTGGATTTTTAAGCCAGTACAATAATATGATGGAGTTCACTTTCGCATCGGTGAATGGAGCCGTCGGTTTTAGATCTGAAAATGTAGGTCAGGTCGACATTAGAGGTTTTGAGGCCAATGTAGCGGGTACGAGTAATATGAATAAATGGGAGGTCAACGTGTTGGCAGGGTATACCTTTATTGATCCTACCTACACAGATTTCGAAACCAATGAAAAAATTAGAAGCTCCCTAAGTTCTTCTTTGCTTTTTCAAGACGGTTCGCTGGTAGACGCTGAGCCTGAAAACGTACTCAAGTACAGATCAAAGCACAACTTAAAAGGAGATATTGAGCTTGGTTATAAAGGCATCGCTTTGGGTCTTACTATGGCATATGTCAGTAGGGTTCCGAATGTAGATTTATTGCTGGCCAACTTTAGTTCTATCCGAGAGTATCGATCTATTAATAATCTGGGATATTCAACCATAGACTTGCGTGTGGCTTATTCCTATACACTGAATAAGGGAGTAAAGGCAAAGCTATCCATTCTCGGTAAAAATCTGTTAAATAAGGAGTACACATTGCGTCCAGGCCTACTGGAAGCTCCGCGAAATATTGGGGTGCGTCTAGATTTTGTTTTTTAGGCAGAACTTTAACGAAGCTGAATTGTTTAAATTTTAAATTAAAGATGATGATAAAATATCCATTGTTCTTAGCCTGCTGTTTTGTTTTATTCATAGGATGTAACTCAGAAAAGACAAAAGTAGCATCGGTTAACGCCACCACTAAAGCGAGCACAGAAGTAGCAGTAGAAGCTAGAACTGTTGCCAATACTTCTGTAGAGGTTCAGGCATCTAATGATATAAATACCAATACTACGATTGAAAAAATTGCCTCTGAAACTACGAAGGTGGGGGATGCAAGTTCTACAATTCCTGCCAAAGCAAAGGATGTTGAGTCTACATTGAAAGAGGTAAAAAAGGAGAAGAAACAAAAGGAGAAAGAAATTAAAAATGAAAAACCTTCAGTTGCTGATAAAGTCGAAGTAAATTCTAAAACTGAAGAGTCATTTGCGAAAGCAAAAGAAAAAGTAGAAAAGCCAGCGGCAAAAGAAAAACCTATCGTTGAAAAAGAAACAGTTGGTGAACAGACTAAAAAAGAAGCTCCCGCTTCAAAAACGAGTGATGCTATTTCTCACGAAGCATTTAATAAATTATTGAGTACTTACGTCAGTGGAGATGGAAAAGTCGATTATGCTGGATTAAAGTCAGAAGTTGCTGTACTCGATACTTACTTATCTCAGATCTCAAGTGGGTCTCAGGACAATTGGAGTAAATCTAAAGAGTTGGCCTACTGGATAAATGCATACAATGGTTATACAATAAAACTGATACTTGATAATTATCCGTTGAAAAGTATTACAGATCTTTATGGTGGGAAGCCATGGGATAAAAAGTGGATTGAGATCGGAGGAAAAACCTACTCATTGAACAATATTGAAAATGATATTATCCGACCTACTTTTAATGAGCCTAGAATACATTTTGCAGTAAACTGCGCGGCTAAATCATGTCCAAAGCTTGGGAACTTTGCATTCACTGAAGCTAACTTAGAAGAAAAGTTAGAGAAAAATACTAAGAAATTTATCAATGGACCTGAAAATAAAATTACTGCAGATCAGGCAAGTATTTCTAAGATATTTGAATGGTATAAAGCTGATTTTGGAGATTTGAAGAAATTCTTGAATAAATATTCAAATACAAAAATAGCAGAGGGTACAGATCTGAAGTATAGTGAATATGATTGGCAATTGAATGGGAAATAAAATAGTTTTTTTAGATAGTCATACTTCTAATCCTCACAAAGATCTTTCTTGGGAGGATTTTCATAAGTTGGGTACGTTCACCGCCCATGAGAATTTAAATCAAGAGGCAGAAATTCTATCTGTGGCCAGAGATGCAGAAATCCTTATAGGAAATAAGGTAGCATTTACAGACCAATTGATCAATCAATTGCCATCATTGAAATTAATATGTGTCGCTGCTACAGGATATAACAATGTGGATCTTGAAGCTTGTAAATCGCGAGGAATTCAAGTCTGTAACGTTTCAGGTTACAGCACGCCAGGAGTCGTTCATCAAGTTTTTGCTTTAATTTTTGGTTTGATTAATCGGGTAGAAAGTTATTCGACGGAAGTAAAGCAAGGAGATTGGGCTGGGCAAGAATACTTTTCATATCAGCACAAGCCATGGAACGAACTGCAGGGCAAGATTTTTGGGATTTTCGGTTTTGGTACTATTGGACAAGCGGTTGCAAAAGTGGCCTTGGCTTTTGGTATGGAAGTTATCGCTACAAAGAGATCTAGTATTACAATGGCTGGCGTCAAGCTAGTTTCTTCTGAAGAACTCTTCGAGAAATCTGATATTTTAAGCCTACATGCATCCTTAAATAGTGAAACGGAAGGGATCATTAATAAGAAGTCGCTTGCGCAAATGAAGCCAAGCGCCATACTTATAAATACGGCGCGGGGAGGATTGATTCATGAAGAGGATTTGGCAGAGGCCTTAAGTAATAATCTGATAAGTGGAGCAGGCTTAGATGTTTTGCTGCATGAACCACCAGCGAAGGATCATGAATTTTATGGCCTGGCTAATTGTCTCATCACCCCTCATCAGGCGTGGTCTAGTCTTGAATCAAGACAAAGACTTTTGGATGGGATCGTTTCAAATATCAAAAGCTTTCAAGAAGGAGAATTAACCAATCGTCTAGTATAAAAAAAGCCGGCATCCAATGGACCCGGCTTATAGATTACTTTATGTCTTAATCTTATAAATTAGGGATTCTCAATGTCTGACCTGGGTAGATTTGGTTTGGATCTTTCAGCATTGGTTTGTTTGCTTCAAATATTTCATTGTATTTCATTGGGTCGCCATAGAATTCCTTTGCGATCTTAGAAAGGCTATCGCCAGACTTTACTTCATAGAATTGTGAGGTCGGAGGCGGGGTAGTAACAGAAATTCTATCATCTACGGCACCGATGCCATCTACATTACCGACCATTAATACGGCTTTTTCTTTGTCTTCAACGCTCGAAGTAACTCCATAGATTACAGCAGTTCCATCATCAAATTCAATGTCAAGGTTATCAATTGAAAGACCGGATGCAGAAACCATGTTTTTTAATATACCTGCAGTTCTGGCTTCTCCAGCAGCTTCGTTGGCTTCTGCTGCTGCATCTGCTGCTTTTGCAGCATCATTATCTTTAGCTTTGTCTTTTAGGATGCTTGATCCTGCATTCTTTAAAAAAGAGAATAATCCCATATTTAGTTTTTTGCGTTATTTAGTGAATTAATGTGCAATTATATCAAATAGATTTGAGGGAAAATAATTCCCCAAAGGGCGTTTATTTTTCATTTCCTCAATAAAAGTCCATAAGATAGGTGGTTCCCTGAAAAATTGCTCGTTATGCATCTTATAAAACATTATAATATCAAGTGTAAAACCCTATATTTGCGGAGTTTTTCTAAATAAATACTATAAAGTTTCCACAATGCAAGGAAAGGGATTAATCAAGCTTTTTTTCGTCTTACTAGTGATGGTATCACTTTTACAGATCTTTTACACCTTTCCGACAGGGAAAGTAGAGAAAGATGCTGCCAGCTATGCCGAAAATATATCGGTTGATGGCGCAAATGAAGTTGAAGCATATCAACTAAGAAAGCAAGCGAAAGCTGGATATTTGGACTCCATGTCTTCAGAAGAAATCTTTAGAATTCCAGGATTTCAAGGATTTACCTATGATGACCTCAAAAAGAGACAACTGAACCTCGGACTAGACCTTAAAGGCGGAATGAGTGCAGTTCTAGAGGTAGATCTTAAAGAACTATTGGTAAGATTATCAGGAAATAGCCGGGATGTGGCATTTAATACTGCTTTAGAAAATGCTGAAAAGGCCAAAAGCGGTTCGCAATCAGACTATATCAGCTTGTTCTTCCAAGAGTATCGTAAAATACCTGAAGATCAAAAGACCAGTTTAGCTCGAATCTTCAGTAGAGATGCTGAACTTAAAGAATTAATGAGCCTTGATACAGATGATGGGGAAGTCGTAAGGATATTGAGAGAAAAGGCCGATGAAACAGTGCTTTTAACTTTTAATAGACTAAAGCAAAGAATAGATAAGCTGGGAGTAACACAGCCAAATGTAAATCTTGACGCCGGGAGAGATTTGATTTTGGTGGAAATGCCAGGGATTGATAACCCAGCTAGGGCAAGAAATTTCCTCCAATCTAGTGCTGCCTTGGAATTCTGGAATACTTACAGGATAAATGATCCGGGGATTTTAGGCGCTTTCCAACAAGCAGATAAGATTCTTGCGAATAATGGTGAAGCCATAGAACAGACGGTAAAGTTTGATACCATATATACACCAAAACTAGATTCTCTAGGTCAAGAAACAGGGGATTCCACTTCTCAAATTGTAGAAAGAGCCAATGATGTATTCAATAACGCGGGTCCATTGCTTTCTCTTTTTGACTTGAATGGTGCTGCTGGAGGGTTAAGCTATCCTCAATCTGTTATGGGTGCTGCGGATAGAAATAAAAAGAAAACTGTTATGGCTCTATTAGAAAAGCCAGAGGTTAAAAATTTATTTCCTGCTGATTCTGAATTCTTTTGGGGAAGGAAAGCTTCCAAAAACTATGAGACGGGTGAAGTTTCGGATAGATATGATTTGTATCTCATTAAAAGACAAGCAGGTTCTAATTCAGCTCCACTAGAAGGAGATGTAATCGTGAGTGCTTCATCCTCACCGAATACCACTGGTGAAATGGCTGTAAGCCTTAAAATGAATAACATAGGTGCCAAAAAGTGGGCGCAAATGACTACTGATGCCTTTAATGCAGGGCAGAGAGAAATAGCCATTGTGCTTGATGATGAGGTTGTTTCTGCACCGAACGTGAATGGGCCGATTACCGGCGGAAATTCAGAAATTACTGGATCCTTTACTGTGCAAGAAGCCAATGACTTTTCAAGCATATTAGAAGTAGGTAAATTACCAGCGAAGACTAGATTGATTCAAGAGTCAACGGTAGGTCCAACGCTCGGAGCAGAGAATATTTCTAGATCGATAAAAGCCTTAATAATAGGTCTTTCATTGGTCCTTTTATTTATGGTTTTCTATTATGGAGGCGCAGGATTGATTTCATTGATTGCCTTGATACTTAACCTCTTCTTTATTTTTGGAGCCTTAGCGAGTTTTGGAACGGTATTAACCCTTCCGGGTTTTGCAGGTATCATACTTACCGTAGGTATGGCCGTGGATGCCAATGTAATCATCTTTGAAAGGGTGAGAGAGGAATTGAGAGCAGGTAAAACACTGCTTGCATCCGTGACCGATGGTTTTAGAAATTCCTATTCTGCCATTATTGATGCCAATGTAACTACATTATTGGTTGCTTTGGTTCTATTCTACTTTGGCTTAGGACCTATAAAAGGTTTTGCGACCATCTTGATCATCGGTGTACTTTGTTCGTTGTTCACTGCAGTCTTGATTGGTAGAATGATTATTGACTGGTGGATTTCTGGTGATAGAAATTTAGGTTTCTGGACTGGACCATCCAAAAACATGTTTGCAAATCTAAACATCGATTGGATCGGAAAGAGAAAAATAGCATACATTTTATCTGGATCGTTGATCGTTGCAGGTCTTGCTTCAATTTTCACTCAGGGATTTGACCTTGGGGTCGATTTTCAAGGTGGATATAAATATGACGTAGAGTTTACACAAGATATTACTATAGATGCTGAAACTTTGAGATCAGGTCTTGAAGATTATCTCGGTCCCCGTACTGTTGTAAAGGCGGTGGACACTAGAAATACATTTAATATCATCACACCATACTTAATTAATGATGATGCTGATGATGCATCTGATAGAGTGATTACTAAATTACATGAGGGAATATCAGCGATTACTGGTAAGACCATTGCATTGGATCAATTTAAATTGACCGATGCGCTGAATTCAACACACGTGATGAGTTCGAGTAAGGTAGGACCTACGATTGCAGATGATATTAAGAAGAGTTCATGGTATGCGGGAGTAATTGCCCTTGTATTAATCTTCTTGTATTTATTCTTGAGATTTAATAAATGGCAATATAGTTTGGGTGCTGTTGTCGCAGTATTACATGATTCCTTGATCGTCCTAGGTTTGTTTTCATTATTAAAAAGCTTTATGCCTTTCAGTATGGAGGTTGATCAAGCATTCATTGCTGCGATCCTTACCGTTATTGGATATTCTATAAATGATACAGTTGTTGTATTTGATAGAATTAGAGAAGACTTAGGAATTTATACCAATAAGCCAACGGATGAGGTTATAAACATGGCCTTGAATAGTACTTTTTCAAGAACGGTCATCACCTCCTTAACCACTTTATTAGGGGTGTTAATCTTATTAATATTTGGTGGTGCATCGACCAAAGGATTTGCCTTTGCCTTGGTCATCGGTATTATTGTGGGTACTTATTCCTCTATTTTCATCGCAACTCCGATTGTCAGAGATTTAACTGATAATCTGAAAGCGAAGAAAGTTGAGTCCAAAAAGCGCTTCTCAAAAGCCTTAAATTAAGCTAGATAAAAAGTTAAAAAAAGCTTCAGTTAGCAATAACTGAAGCTTTTTTTATTTTTATACGTTATATAGTCATATCTCTTTCCATCCCCTAGATTTAAAAAATAAGTTGTTGATTGTCAACCGCTTACATATTATGCTATCTATTTTAGTATGATATTTGTACTATACCTGACTTAATATCCCCTTAATCCTTAAGCGATGCAACCTATTAAACTACTTATTGATATTCGTTATAGAACTTAAGAGGAAATAAAATTATGATTGGAAAATTCGACATAGGGTTTTTCTTTGTGTGTTTACTGATGGTAGGGCTTACTGTATCCTATGGTAATGACGTTGATTCTTTCAATGGACTTTCCGATGGAATAGAGGGGCCTTCTGCTGTTGCTATTGAAGATAATGGTCCTAGCCTAGTTTTAATGGAGGATATTACGGTGTGTTCAGGTACGCCTATTTTTCTTGCTGATTTACCGATTGAGGATCAAAACGGCTCTACGGTCAATTATAGTTACCACACAGAAACTCCACCGACAACGACAAATGAGATTCAGACAGAATCCGTAGTCATTACAGCGAATGATACAATTTATGTGGTCGGAACAAGCAATGGATGTAGCACAGAATTAGAAGTTCCCATGGAATTTGTCACTTCTCCAATTCTCGTATTACAGACTCCGATATCGGTGTGCAAAGGCCAGGATATTGTCATGAGCGAAGTTGATGTGATAGACCTTGAGCTTACGGGATCACCTATAAGTTTTCATACGGATGCTATTCCTACACCACAAAATATAATTACTACGCCGAATTTCACTCCTATCCCTGGCCAAAGCATATATGCTTTCAGTGAGTTGGGATTATGTGAATATATTCTGCCGATAAATATTAATGTTATAAATGCCCCGGACTTATTTATTACGACTCAACCAGTCATGTGTACGGGTGAAGATTTGGTCCTAGGGAGCTTACTGATTTCTGATCTTAATAATTCAGGTATTGGTTGGACGTATCATAACCAGTTGCCTGGAACCCCGCAGAATGAGATTACAGAAACGGTTTTGAACTTCTCTTCGGATGCAGTATTTTATGCAGTAGCCACTCTTGGCGGTTGTCTAAGTGAGCTCACCATAGAAGTTACCGTGACTTCTTCACTTTATGCTGGTGAAGATAACATGGAGATCGCTTGCGCAAATACAGGTTTATTTGATCTGAATGATTTAATTACTCCTGCAGCTGATCCGGGTACCTTTATGCCTTCTGTGAGTGTACCATACTTTAATGGGGTTACTAATACCTTTGACTTAAATTCCGCTCCTCCAGGGATCTATAATTTTGATTATTTGGTAGCAGGGAATGGATCTTGCTTACAAGATCAGGCAACTGTGCAATTAGAAGTTTTGCAAGCCACGAATGCAGGAGAAGATACTACCGTAGAACTATGTGAGGGAACGACGGATCTTATTGACATGCACAATTTTCTGTATGGTGCCAATGGTACAGATGGAACATGGAGGCAGTTGACTGGTGCTCCAGTAAACTTGACCAATCCTCAAGCTGTTGATTTTTCTAATGCAGCTTCAGATACTATAATTTTCCAATTTATTTTGGATGGCGTTGCTCCGTGCATCAAAGATACAGCGGTAATTACCCTTGATCTAACTCCTGCCCCGACCATGGGTGGCTCAGAGCGAAGATGTTCTGCAGATCTAACAACTTATACTTATGCCTTTTGGACCGAACATGAGATTGTTGGAACTGATTTTGGGACAGTGGTGGATGCTGGAACTGAATTTCAAATAGAAAATGTTCCGATTGCTCAGACGATAAATGTTACTTTAAGAAATGATAAAGGTTGTGAGAAAATTGTAACAGTTACTCCTCCAGACTGTGATTGTGCCTATGTGCCTAATCCTACGATTGTGGAAAGCGTTTATGCCTGTGCAGGTGATGCCATACCACCTTTGAGTATTGTTTTACCATTGGGTTATGCTGCGAATTGGTATGATTCATCTCAAGGAGGAACTTTGTTGTTTGGGAATGGGACTTCTTTCAGTCCTGGGATCGTTACTCCAGGGGCATATACTTATTACGTAGAAGTATATTCTTCTGCCGATCCGACTTGTATTTCTGAAAGTCGGACGGAGGTAATTATGGAAATTTACGATTATCCACCGTCCACAAGTTTGGCTTTGCAAGGTTGTATTACAGACCAGAGTGCAGAATTTGATTTTGCTGTTTTGGTGGAAGATATCTATCCTGGAGAGAATTATGAATATATCTTCTATAACACGATGGCAGATGCTATGAGTGAAACCAATGGTCTACCGACCATGCACTCCATTCCGACCAGTCAGTTGGGTGATATATTTGCTGTCATCACGGTGGGTGGTATATGTTCAACGATTGTAGAAGTTAATTTATCTGCTGCACCTAATCCAGATGTCGATTTTTATGTTCAAGATGTTTCTTGTGGAGATGATCCAGATGGTCAGGTGGTGATTATTGTTAATGATCCTGCCCAGGATCTAGAGGCAAGTTTCAATTTTTCACCTTGGAGCACTAGTATATTTGAGATTACTGGCCTGTTTGGTGGTAATTATGGTGCAAGAGTAAGGAATGAATTTGGATGTGTTGTTTCAGAGATATTAACCATTGAAACTTACACGGGATTTGAACTTACAACTTTTGAATTTGAGTGTAATGGTAACAATACGCCAGCAGATCCCACAGATGATTATCAGGTACTACAGGTACAAGCGGAATCTACTAGTGGTTCCACCGGTTTTGATTTATACAATGGAACTGATTATTTTGGTTCTTATCCATTCGGGGTATTGCACACCATTAATCTTCCAGCAGATGGGACCTATTATAGTCTAGACTTTATAGATCAATTAAATGCTGATTGTAAACAATTTTTTGTTTTAGGAGAGTTGTCAACCTGTTCAACTCAATGTGGAATAACAAGTGTAGAAGTTGTAGGGGCCAACTGTGAAGACAATGGGACTCCTTATGATCCATTTGATGATATCTATTATCTCCAAGTTGAAGTCAAGTCTGTTAACTCTTCGTTAGAATGGGTGATAGATGGTCAGACTCCGTTTATTGGGGAATATGGAATACCCATTGAAATAGGGCCATTCAGTATGGCTGATCGCGACAGTATATTATTATTTCAAGATAGGGTGAGTAGCGATTGCTTTTATGAATTAGAATACGAAATTCCAGATCCTTGCTCCACTCAATGCGAGGTCAACTTTACAGAAATCAATGTTATTGAATGTGATGATTCTTTCACAGGACCGATCATAACTGATGATGCCTACTATGTAACTTTGATTGGTGCTAATAGGAATCTTGGAAAGGAAGAATTTATGATTGATCTTTTAGGTCAAGTCAGTGGTCCTCATAGATATGATGAGATTATTGAATTCCCAGGTGTTGTTGCAAATGATGTCGTCTTGACCATTATCATGTACGACGTCGATGATCCAATGTGTGTGGATAGTTCTACGGTCATTTTAACTCCATGCTCTCAGTGTATAGAGACTTCTGAAATATTAATCGATACAATTAATTTAAATTGTATCAATGAACCGATCCCAGCGGAAACTGATATTAGTTTGTCAGGGACCTATGATTGGGTTAACTTAGATAATGGTAATAGTGTATCTACAGACTTGGATTATGGCTTCGATAACATTGGGGAATACGGTCTATACGTTAACCATGATAATCTATGTACTTCCGCAGATACCTTTCAGGTCACTCAGGAAAATGTTATTCCAGAAGCGATACCAGGTATTGCGCAAATTTTAACTTGCAGAGATACGGTTGTAACTATTTCTGGCTCCACCATACATCCTTCAGATATTCAATTTGAGTGGTTTGATGAAAATCAAGAATTAGTTGGTAGTCAAGATTCATTAGATATTACGCAATTAGGAATCTATACTTTGATTGTTGAAGATACTTTAAGGAAGTGTGTTTCTGTGCCTGTTCAAGTTGAAGTTACTCAGGATACTGTTGATCCAAATTTTAGTTTTAACACAATGCCAGGCGACACTTTAACTTGCTTTGATCCGGATGTTGAGATAATGCCCAATGAGGATGCTACCGACTTTTCATTTAGTTGGCTGCTAGATAGTCAAGAGGTGACGACAAGTTCTATTTCTGTTGTGGATGCTGGTGTTTATGGTGTTGAAATTATCAATGATTTCAATGGCTGTATTCAAGTTGATTCTTTAGAAATATTTGCAGATGCTGATATACCAGTCATTGCTTTTGAGTTTCCTGATACTTTGAATTGTATCAATGATGAAATTATTATCGATGCCACTGGCTCAACCATGTATACAACGACAGCGTACGAATGGGCTGAAGAAGATTTAGTACCAATAGCGGGACAATCTGATCAAACACTCACGGTCGGAGAGGGAGGTTATTATCACTTAACGATTTTTGACTCTGCGAATGGATGTCAGGAAAATGATTCGATTTTTATCGTTTTTGATCGAGCGCTTCCTGACCTTATGCCAGGAGCAGATGATTATCTTCGATGCTTTGAGAGTTCATATACTCTCAATGGGTTAATTGAAAATATCGAGGGTGAATATTTGTCTAATTGGTCGAATAGCGAAGGTCTGGTCATTGACGACCCAGAAGCATTGGTGACGGATATTTATGAGCCAGGTACATATCTATGGAGTGTAATGAACACTATAAATTATTGTGCTTCGGTTGATTCGGTAATTATATCAGAAGATCCACATCTTATTACTGGAGTGGATGTCGTCGTTCAAGATCCTTTCTGTTATTTAGATGAAAATGGAATGATCGTAATTAATGAGGTATATACTGGTGGTACCGATCTAAATATTGAATTGGATGGTGCGGCATCACCGGATGAAACCATATATGCAGATATGGTCGGAGGGGAGTATCTCTTAGAAATAATTAATGCAGAAGGATGTACATTTGACACCTTGCTTGTCATGAATGACCCAGAAGAATTATCCTTGAGCTTTTCAGTTGATGATGCAGTTGTAATAAATTTAGGTGATTCATTATTTATAGAATCGTATACCAATATTGCCGAACAACATATTGGTGATGTGTACTGGTCTGGAGGTCAGAATATTACCTTTGCTGATCAGTTGAATACAACAATTTATCCAATAAACTCTACTACCTTTGAATTAGCCATAACGGATATAAATGGATGCGAAATCAGCCGTTCAATATCTGTGAAAGTTACCGAAGATATTTTTCTCTATTTTCCAAATGTTTTTAATCCAACAAATGAGCAAGATGGGACAGAGTTTATGATTCATGGCGATCGTCAAGTCGATGAAATAGAGACCTTCGAAATCTTCGATCGTTGGGGTAATCGCATCTTTGAGTCAAGCAATTTTACGCCCGGAGAATTGGGAATGGGCTGGGATGGAAGAGTCGGTGGAGTAGAAGCAGCGGTTGGAGTTTATGTCTATAAAGTTTATGCACGATTGAAGAATGGAAAGTATAAGAGCTATTTTGGGGATGTAACTATTGTGAAGTAAAATGTAAACTTAAAAAACCTAGAGTCCTTGTTTAGATTTCTTTTTATTTTCGTTTTGATGGGAGGTGCTTTTGGTTTCATCTTGTATCAAATAATTAATTTCTTTTTTCAAACAGGTGGGTCCAGGTCTAAGATTCAAAAGGATATAAATGACTTGAAAGAAATCTTAGCTTCGGAAGGAGAGGAATTGGTCTTGGTAGATTCAGACGAGATTGCCTTGTTGTCTGTGCGTGCTAAAGCCCAAAGAATTACCAAAGGAATTTATTATACCGAGGTTGGAAATTTAGGATCTGTCTATGGAGAGCGATTAATAAACTTTGCTTATCGTAAATATTCAAATGGTCGTTCAGTTTTATTGTTGGTTATGAAAGATAGAGAGTTTCAATTTCTAGAGAGCAGAAATAAAATAGAATTGAAGATTAATGGATATCATCAAGGATATATCAATAAAGAACATCAGTTAATAGATGTTGAAGGCTCCTCCATTGCACAATTAACGTCTGGAGGGCAAGAATTAACTGAATTGCAAATCAAGGGTAGTAAGGCAGCTGTTATTCGCGATCCACATTCTGAATTAAATAATGAAAATACACGGGCTATTCTTGAGCTCAAAGATTTAGGCGAGGTTGATCAGAATTTACTTTTGGCTATGACCTCCTACGAATTACTTCTGCGCGAATAAATTATATATTACAAATTAATTATATATGTAATATTTATCTTAACTTCACAGTACCAAGGCCGAAGGTTTCAAACTATAGATCACTCATTTGCGAAAGCGTGGGTTTTAAATTAATTTTTATGAATAAAAATCTCCCCCCGAGAGACCTCGTTTTAATGGCAATCATCTTTACAATTGTGCTATTTGTCAAGGCTTATAAGGTTGATCAGAGCGTACAATCACAAATTAATGATCACCAAAAAGAGCTATATACTATGTATAAATAATTGATAATCAATTGAATATACATTTAATAAAGTACTATAGATATAATTAAGTAAAATTTTCATCGATTATATTAGTTAATTCTATAATATGATTATATTTGTGCCGAAGCGAGAAGTAATACCCCTTGCTTGTGTAATACAACAACCAAACTTATAGTCGTTTCCCGAACGCAGTTATAAGAAACGTTTGCCCCATAATTCCTCATACCTAAGCTGTTAGGAACAGTATTTTCAACCGCAGTACCCCAACTGCCGATTAAACATTATGAATAGAATGAAGTGATTCTATTGTGTGCATGTATTTCTGTACCTGCATGCGGATAGGAGCGCTTAAAGAATATTTCCCTCAACCGATTAACCAATCACAGTAAATGATTTTTAGAGTCACAGCTACTGCATTTGAATTTTTCAAATGAGAGTGGCCTATTGATTTATGTCATTAAGTAAGAAAATAATCAAAATGAGGGAATTAACAACTCTTACCTTCAAAGGTACATCAAGATTCGTATTGGTGTCCTTGTCTATTCTTGTTGCAGGAATGTTTTTGACTTTACAAAGTCAATGTCCAACACTATTTGTCGATGATTTAAATGGGACGCCAGGATATCCTCAAATTGACGATTTGAGTGTGTGTGGTAAACCTGATACAATTTCAATTTATGTATTGAATACCTCAGGGCAAAGACTTTTAAATTCAGAATTAGTATTGCACATTCCACCTGGAATGCAGTATGCAGGCTGTGCAGAAGCTTTAGACCCTGCATATAACATTATGGAAGGCGATGTGTCGGATCCACAGTGTCCAACATTTATATTTGAGAGTATAGGCGCTGATAGCGTGCAGATCGTTACGATTTGTGTCATCGCTAACTGTGACGTCTACGCTAATCCACCCACACAGCAATATTTCTTTGATGCGGACTTTAACTTCCTCTTCTTAGAAGATGGGAGTACTAAGCCTATACAATGTATGGCCATGATGGATGGTAAGACAGACTATAGTCCTTATGTTAAGCGACCTACGATTAATATCATTAATCAATCAGCACCTAATGTGACCATTACTAATGCTAGCCCCCGATGTAATAATGTGAGAGTATCTCAGACAGGAATCAATGCCAGCATAGCAGGATTTAATTTCACAATAGATGCTTTAGATTTATCCAATTTTGGCTTAGCAGAATTTTCGATCGGAGGAGTGAATATACCATATACATATGATGCAACAACCATGCGGTTAACTTCATTTGTAGATAATACTTTTCTTCCAGGTG
>ENA-ORXT01000939-ORXT01000939.1-marine-metagenome-genome-assembly--contig:-NODE-939-length-42046-cov-7.200267_pt1 | contig 42046 bp, 31 predicted proteins | sample MGYA00237868_ERZ511482 | MGnify/ENA metagenome assembly ERZ511482 | reverse complement strand
TAAAACTGCTATTATGAATTAACATATCATTGGATTTTCAAATTTATAATTTTTGTTAGCTCAAATACTATTTTGTTTTTAACGGATTTAAATACTAACCCTCCCACTTTGTGGTTCACTCATTTGACCATTCACTCATACTAAAATCAATGAGCTCATTAATTAATAAACAATTACAAAACAGATATCTTTTCTTATCCCCACTACATTCAGCATAATGCCATGAATCTTATCCAAATCAACTGATTGACAAATGACTTAATTCGCCCCGATATATAATTTGTTTTTAATTATATTTAAGAGAACTGTCTTAACTCCTTTGAATCATCCATTTAAATTCTTTCTATTTTTTGTATCCATAGTGGGCATATCACTCTTGCTTAGTTGTAAAAAAGAGTCTGTAAAAAGTCCTCCTGGATTCCAAATAGAAAAAGGTTTTGCAATCATGCTAGTCGCATCAGAACCTCAGATCAAAGACCCGGTAGATCTAGAATTTGATGAGCAGGGAGATGCTTATGTATTGGAGATGCCTGGCTATCCTTTTGAAGATACAGAGAGTAGGATCATCAAACTTATTGATAATGATGAAGATGGCATTTACGAAGGTAGTGTCACTTACGCAGAAGATCTGCAACTAGCTTCATCGATTCTTCCGTACAAACAAGGAATATTAGTGGCCGCACCTCCTTACCTTCTCTTCATAAAAGATAATGATCAAGATGGTATCGCTGATCAGCGCGATACGCTCCTAGATGGTTTTAGCACTGGTAACTTACAGCATAACTATAACGGACTGACTCACGGGCTCGATAGCTGGATATACGCAGCTAATGGCGGCAACTCGGGCAAACCATTTTGGTATGGAGATTCTACAACTGTGGTAGATCTAAAAGGTGATGACCTGAGGATTCACTTAGACGATAAAGTAATAGAGCGGATTGGTCATTCTTCTGGAGGGTACGAACTAGCGATCAATGAGTGGGGCCATATATTCGAGACGCATAATCTTGAGCACTTATCTCAGCTAGTCTTCCCTAGCAGATATATCCAAAATACTAAACTTAACCCTAATCACACTTTGGCAAATATCTCAGATCATGAGGAGCATGGACTAGCAAGAATATATCCTATCGGCGAACAAGAATCTAGGGTAAACCACCCGGAGCAAGCTGGATATTTTTCTGGGTCTTGTGGCATCACCTATTATGGAGGAGGAGCAATGAGCGACGATTATCGTAATACCGTGTGGGTTGCCGATGTAGTACTCAATCTTTTGCATATCGACAAGATAGTAGATCATAGCGCCAGATCAGAAGGAAAAAGAGCGCTGGAGAAAAGGGATTTCTTGGCAAGCACCGACAGGGCGTTTAGACCTGTGAATATGACGGTCGGTCCAGATGGGTGTATGTATGTCGTAGATATGTATCGAGAAGTAATAGAACATCCAGAGTGGATACCAGACGAGACAGAAGCAACGATGGATCTCGAAGCTGGTAAAGATAAAGGCCGTATCTATAAAATTAAGAAAGAAGATACCGAGGCTCAGCGATACAATACCTCAAACTTCGAAACTGCGGATGGTCTGATCAGTGCTCTAGACCATGAGAATCAATGGGTAAGAACGACAGCACATAGATTGTTGATAGACCAGGACTTGAATGAAGGATCTATCACTCAATTAGAAAACCTAGCCGCTAGTAATAATAAGTACTCGAGATTACATAGCCTGTGGGTGTTACATCATAAGAACGTGCTATCATCGCAAATGCTCACTGGTATGCTTAGTGACAAAGAAGCAGGCATCAGAGAAAATGCATTGATTGTCGCAGAACATTATTTATCAAACGATACTGTACTTCACAAAGTGATTTCCTTGCTAACGGACGATCACCAGCGAGTCAAGATGCAAGCGGGGCTGACGGTCAGTACACTGCCTGATCAGCTTTTTGAAAGACACTCAGAAGATATAATTGACCAGATCTTAAGATCTACTAACAAGACTTTGGATGAATGGAATATAATGGCCGTAACACTTGCAGCAAAAAATTCCAAATTAGATCTGTTTACCCAGTTGGCATCGCAAGATCTTAATGATCAGGTAATAAATTTACTGGGTTCATTAGCACTTTCGTCGTCGTGGCAAGAAACCGATGTAGTTAAGATCATTAATTGTATTAACGAAGAAAATCTACCTACAACAGTTAAGGATAAAATAGTCAAAGCAATAGCTGAGGGTATTCCAGCACAAAAGGGAAGTAACGAATTGCTCAGTGCTATATCTGATCTAGAGTCTAGTGCGGATATATCATTAGTTACTAGTCTAGCATTATTACGCGCAAAAGTGAATTTCTCTCCTTCTGATAAATTTATCACGTATAGTTTAAGGTCTGAAAGCTTAGTGCTGGATAAAGAACTGCAGATAGATGAGAGACTAGATCATCTAGCAGTACTAGACCTTCTACCCTATTCTCAAAAAGATCAAACCTTATTTAGTTTGATATCAAATAAAGAACCATTGTCCATTCAACAAGCTGCACTGGAACAAATATGGAGAGCGGGTAGTAAAAAAGTTGGTCAAAAACTAGTGGATGTTTGGAAAGATCTAGGACCCCAATCACGAAGAACAGTAAGTGATATACTCCTATACAAACCGCTACATCACGACGCCCTTCTATCAGGATTAGAAGAAGGCAAGATCAATATCGGCGAAATGAATTTTGATCTAGAAAGAAGACGCACCCTACTCTGGTGGACAGATAATGAAGATACTAAGCGACGAGCAAAAGCACTTTTTAGCGATGCAGGTGTCGTCAATCGGAAAGATATCATCCACAACTTATCATCTGCACTGACCCTTAATGGTGATCATGCGAATGGCGGGGAACTGTTTGATATGCTGTGTGGTCAGTGCCATCTTTATGGCAATAAAGGAAAAGACGTAGGGCCCATACTTACTGAGATCAATAGAAAAAGTAAAGAGTCCCTAATGCATGAAATCCTAAACCCAAATGCAGCAGTGGATACTAAGTATATCAATCACAAATTAGAAACAAATGACGGAACAATACATATCGGTATCGTAGAGTCAGAAACCGACCAAGAAGTATCTATAAAAAAGATCGGAGGGGCAATGGTCACAATCCCAAAACATGATGTAAAGCGTTTAAGCTCGCTAGGTTCATCTATGATGCCTGAGGGAATGGAAGGTAATTTAGATCCTCAGCAGATGGCCGATCTACTCGCATTTTTGCAGCATGGGGAATGACTCCTACAACTACTCGTATCGCTCAACTGTCTGAAACTTGATTTTCTTGATTAGAGGATTTTAGGATTCCTAAGCTTCTCTAAACAAAGGGGCTTCAAAACTTGAATTTAATTTAACACCTTACTAACCCTCCTTCTTTTCGAAGAGAAGGTTAGGTATACCTCATTAGCTAAACGCATTAAAACCAGTAACATCCATCCCTGTGATCAAGAGATGTATATCGTGAGTCCCTTCATAAGTAAGCACGGTCTCGAGATTCATCATATGACGCATCAGCGGATACTCATTAGTGATACCCATACCTCCATGTATCTGTCTTGCTTCTCTAGCTATCTGCAATGCCATCCAGACGTTGTTTCTTTTTGCCATGGAGATCTGCTGCGGAGTAGCTTTTCCTTCATTTGCTAGCGAGCCTAGCCTCCATGCCAATAGTTGCGCTTTGGTGATCTCCGTGATCATCTCTGCTAGCTTCTTCTGAGTGAGTTGGAATTGTCCGATAGGTTTGCCAAACTGGAATCGCTGCTGCGAATACCTTAGCGCTGCATCATAGCAATCCATCGCCGCTCCTATAGCTCCCCATGCTATCCCGTACCTTGCTTTTGATAGACAAGACAATGGGCCTTTTAATCCTTTGACCCCTGGCAGTATATTTTCTTTTGGCACTCTTACATCTTCGAAGACTAGTTCTCCAGTTATAGATGCTCGTAATGACCACTTCCCCTTTATCTCTGGTGCAGTGAATCCTCCCATTCCTTTTTCGACGATCACTCCTCTGACTACTCCTTCCTCATCCTTGGCCCAGACTAACGCAATATCTGCGATCGGAGAATTGGTGATCCACATCTTTGCTCCATTGAGTATGACACTATCACCATCCTCTTTGATATTAGTGATCATTCCATTAGGATTAGAACCATGGTCTGGTTCTGTCAATCCGAAGCAGCCTATCATATTACCACTTGCTAGCGAAGGCAGATATTTCATCTTTTGCCCTTCGCTTCCAAATCTCGATATGGGATACATGACTAGTGAGCCTTGTACTGACGCCATGGACCTAATACCACTATCGCCTCGCTCCAGCTCCTGCATGATGATACCGTAAGTGATCTCATCCATACCACCACCGCCATACTGCTCTGGCAGGCTCGGACCTAAGGCACCTAATGCGCCCATCTGCTTATACAAGTGGAGCGGGCACTTAGCCTCCTCGGTATACTGCTCTATGATCGGAGATACTTCTTGCTTGACCCAAGTCCTTACGGAGTCTCGTACTAGCTTATGCTCATCAGTCAGTAAGTCATCTAACTGATAGTAATCAGGAGCTTGATACTGGTCTGTTTTACTACTTTTTTTTATAGTCTCTTCCATTATAAAAATTATGAATATAAAAGTATGAATTAATGAATCCTTATGCTTTACTTTAATATCATAAAGTTATAATATGGACGAAACTACCCTATCTAGAAGAGGATCAAAAGCTACTACTACAGAGCTCAGAACAGACATGGCCTTATTCTTTGAAGCGAATAGAGATCTGTGGCAAAAGAAGAAAAATCCGAATGGTAAGTTTCCTTTAAACATGGCTGAGAATAACCAGACTTGGGACCTGCTTAAAGTCAAGATGGAAGAGGTAATGAAGAATAATTCCATCCCTGATTGGGTATCAAATTATACAGGTATTGTAGGACATCCTAGTTTCCTTGAACGTGTGGCTCAGTTCATGTCAAAACATATAACTGGTTGCGAGATCAACGCAGAGCATCTAGGAGCTTCGGCTGGATCGACTGCCGTCGTGGAGTTATGTGCATGGGTTCTGTGTAACGATGGTGACATCGCTATGATGCCTGCACCCTGCTATCCAGTGTATACGCAGGATATTAAAATGAAGGCAGGAGTCGAACGCTATGACCTGATCACCCATCATGAGCTTACTGACTTAGAGAACGGACCACTCCTCAATACAGGCCATCTAGAGACTGCTGTGAGATCGTTAAATCAAGATGGTAAGGTTGTCAGACTATTATTACTTACTAATCCTGATAACCCCACTGGAATAATATACGATGAGAAACAAATTGCTCAAATCGCCAATTGGTGTATTAAGAATAAAATACATCTCATAGTCAACGAGCTTTATGCATTATCAACGATCGATACATCACACAAGGATTTGAAAAGTAAATATGGAGACAGCAAACCATCTAGGTCTTTCGCTCAGCTGATCAACGAGATGAATAGTGACTACCTCCACATGATCTATGGATTCTCCAAGGATTTTGGTATCTCTGGAATGCGGATAGGCTTGGTCTACTCTAAGAATGAAGAATTTCTAAAGGCATATACAAACCTTGCCGCTCCCCATATGGTATCTAACCTTACCCAATGGGTGATACAAGAAGTGCTATCCGATAAAAAATTCATCAAAAAATATATCAAAACGAATAAGGAAAATCTAACTAGATCCTACCTTACCGTTACTAAAACATTAGACAAATTAGAAGTACCGTATGTCCCTGCGAGAGGATCACTCTTCGTGTGGTTAGATCTATCAGAGTTTCTTAAAGAAAATAGTGAAGTCGCTGAGCAAGAACTCTGGAGGCTATTATACGACCAGCAAGGCGTACTGTTGACACCTGGAGTAGGATTTGGACATACTAAAAGAGGGCAATTCAGATTAGTCCATTCCTTCCTTAAACCAAATGCGCTAGAGAAGGCGATGAAAAGAATCAAGCAATTCGTCTTAGGACTTAGGGAACAACAAGTCAAGATCTAATGATCAACAACTCATCTTAAAAGTATCCATATCAATCCACCAGTTCTTCTTTCTTCAAGTGGGCATCTAAGAATTTTACGATCTTACCATAACCTTCGATTTGATTTTCCTTTTTGCGAAAACCATGTCCTTCATCATCGAATAGTACATATTCTACCGGAACATTATTTTTCTTCATCTCTGCTACCATTTCGTCAGACTCTACTTGTAAGACCCTAGGGTCCTTAGCTCCCTGAAGTACCATTACTGGATTCTTGATCTTATCAGCATGAAACAAAGGAGAGATCTCATACAACCTGACAGAATCTTGCGTGTTAGGATCTCCCATCTCTAGGTACAATGCATCCTTGAAAGACCCCCACCATGGTGGTATACTTTTCAATGTTCTTATCCAATTGGTTACGCCAAATATATTTACCCCTACTTTAAAATCATCAGGAGCAGCCGTCATAGCTCTCATCGTCATATAGCCTCCATATGAGCCACCTAGGATTCCGATATTATCTGCATCCACCCAATCCAAGCCTGCTAGATAATTTTTACCTTCTACACAATCTTGTAGATCACCTTCGCCATGGTTCCGATCATCCATTTTATAGAATGTCTTTCCATAGCCACTACTGCCTCGGTTATTAACTCTGAGTACTGCATAACCATGATTGACGATATACTGATACATAGATGAAAAACTATTCCTTGATTGACCACCAGGCCCTCCGTGTACTTGCACAATAGCTGGTACCTTATTCTCAGCAGAAGCATAATGGGGCTTAAATAATATTGCAGGAATATCCAACCCATCAAATGACTTGTATCGAACGACCTGACCGATCACAAGATGATCAACATCTATCTTGTCGTTAAGCGTATTAGTTAATTGCTTATAATCTCCAGACCCGAAGTTATAGATGTAGAGATCACTTGTAGCATTAGAACTCCCAGCATAGAAAGCCATCCATTTTTCACTCTCAGATATATTTACACTTGTTATTTCTTTACCGTCGATATCTGGAAAATCGATTTGCTGACCAGTTGTAGTTTCATAAATTTTAAGCTCCGTTGTTGCGTCTGCATTGATTCCTACAACATTGTATTTCCCAGTTTCAGAAAAGTAGGAGTACCAGATATCCCAGTCCTCTTGCATTACTTTTTCTTTGTCACCAGATGCTAATTCATATTTAACCAAATATTGAAATTCTGCTCCATCATCGGTCAGGTAATACATAAACTTATCATCTACTCCAAAATCAGCAACACTGTGACCTGCTTGGTTATCATTCAGCTTTTTCATATCACCAGTGCTTCTGTCAAGCAGAAACAGATCAGAATCATTAGTGGTCACAGATTTGGTAAGTGCCATGTACCGCTCATCTTTTGTCATCCCACCTATATTATATCCCTCAGAATTTTCATATAACATCTGAGATTCAAAATTTTTGATATCCATCTTATAATGGTCAAAAAACTGCGGATCTCTCTTATTAGACATATAGTACAAATGTTGTTTATCATCCGACCAGCCTGCGAAGCTAGCTTTACCCTTTGGGTCTGGTGTTAGATCTTGTTCTGAGCCATCTTCATTTCGCACAAATATGTGATCGATCTCATCGCCATTGTTATCACTCATGTATAAGATCCTGTTATCATCAGGAAAAAAGGATACTGGCCTAATTGTTTTATCAGTAGAATTGGTAAGTGTATCTCTACTCCCAGTCTCGATATCTATGGTGTAGGCATTATAGATCCCAGACTTATCACTACCTATCAAAAGTTTAGATTCGTCCGAAGAAAATGAGCTTCCGAAGACTGCTTCATTATCCATAAACTGCTCAATAGTGTACTCTTGGAAATCCTGGAGTCCACCCTTCTTGTCTGGCGAGCAAGATGAATAAGTGGAAATGATAATCGATAACAGGAGGAGCTTCTTCATAACTTATAGGTTGTTACACTCAATTTAACCTATAATTCCGAGAACTTTCCTTATTACTATATCAAAATGAACTGAGCTTCTTTAGGTCGTCTATTACGATATCTACCTTTAGTTTTGCTTCCATCAGCCCATCGAGTTTATTCTCCTTTATCTGAATAGAATTGATATCTATCTCACCCCACCCAACATTGACCGTTATATTTTTAGATTCTTTGAGTTCTGATAACTTGACTTCTATCTCATCTTTTGCTTGTTGTAGATAATCAGTAATATCAAAATATAACATCTTGTTGAGCTGATTCCTGATGAATCCTTTTGCTAAGAATGACCCAGTCTTATGAAAAACATTTTTTGTCTTGATATCAAGGTCAAGATTCTTCGCTTGTAGGATATTGTTTTCATAGACAGGTATGCCTCCTATGATCACATTGCCATTAAATGATCCTGATGTTTTGCAGGCTACCTTTAATAAATTATCCTGCCCAAAGACTATCAAGTCCTCTATCTTGATCTCTTTATCCCCGTTCTTAAAGGTTTGATTCAGGAATTTATCTTTTGCCAGAGAGGTCAGGTAATCATAACGCATATCTACTCTTACTCTGAACTGTGTACTGTCTGGGATATTATTATTCCATGCAAAAATGGGAGGAGCAATATTATCATTATTGATATCATATGGATAAGTAGATTGCACCTTCATATACATAGGTGCATAGAATTTACTACAGCTATAATCCGACTCATCTTCTGCCGGAGCTAAGTAAGCATTATCAGCCATCATATATATCCATCCTCCAAATGTACTATCGAGCTTATATGGAGTTAACAAAACATCCGTGACATCATCCACATACTCTCTAAGAGAAAAATTCTGTTTCAAGCTTTCGTCAATTCCCCTCGTTAAAAAATTCTTTGTCCTATCTATAACAGCATCTGTCAAGCTAGTGATAGGTATCGAAAAAATACCTGCTCGGAACTTAGGCTTCTCTATCCACTCATGGTCATCAAGTGTAGTGTAGGATATTAGATTCCAGTTGCGATCAATATCGAGATCACTCTCAAATTTCATATTGATCTTACCTGCAGCAGTAAGCGTACCTAGCATAGTTGTCTTAAACAGGACTACATTCAGCGGTACATCTATACTGAGTCCACGCCCTACCATCTTGACCTTAGAGCTATCTACTCTACTCAGTGCAAGTGTCACCCCAGAATCCTCCAGATCAGTAGTCCCTATAAGCAGACTATCCAAGATAATATCCAGCGAATCACTCATACTCGACTTAGCTATCTTAAAAGAAAAAACTAGATCAGATTTTGGATTAGAATAGTATGGCGAGACTGGCTCTTCTACGTAATCAGACTTGGCTATATCACTGAGTGCCTTTGGAGACGAACATGCAATAAGGAAAAGAAATCCATAAAACAACAATGATGCATATAAAAGCTTCTTGATCATATCTTACTTGTAAAAGGTGCGTAAGCGGTAATCAAAGAATAATAAATTTTATACTCAGACCACTTCCTAACTTTTAAGACGCAAAATTGATAATAAGAAACACTTTTATAAAATCAAATTTCAATAAAACCTAGCCCTTAGCCTTATCCTGATTTATGATAGTCTCGATCTGGAATACTTTTAGGTTCTTACCGATGATCTTGCGCTCTTTGTTGAGTACGTATAATTCAGGTGTCACATTGACATAGTACTTAGCATAGATAGATCTATTAGTCGAGTCGTATATGTATGTGAATGGCATTCCTGTTTTTTTGACATACTCGCCTAGTTCTTTCTCGTCTGTATCTATCGCTATAGCATACACATCAGCTCCCTTATTCTTCCACTCATTATACCAGTCTATCAGCTTAGGTGTCTGCTCCATACAATGCTCACAACTAGGTGTGAAGAGATATACCACAAGATAATCAGCGGTCTTATCCAAGAGTGTATGGGTGTTACCATCGAGGTCTTGAGCGGTTACATTCGGCCCAGTTTGCCCTATTAGACTTTGACCCATCTCGTAGGCTCTGTTTTGCAGCGCATATACTTCCATACTATCTGCCCAGAAAGCTTTTTCCTTGGTGATGTACTTTTGAGTAAGACGGACGTGGATTGCCTCCGCATCCATCAGTGTCACTTTACCGGGTTCATACTTCCTCATGAGCCAGTTGACGAAGAACATATTGTACTCTGGATATTGTACCGTCCTATCGACTAGACTATACGCACTAGAAAGAATAGAATCAGGATTTTGAGCAGTCAACTCATCAAAGTACCTTTTGAGCTTATTATTGATGACTGGCGTTCTCAGCAATCTCTTATCTCCAAAATCTACATTATCCCAAAACTCTTTACGATAATAAAATACTTTCCTATCATCCGCCACATCTTCTCTTACTGTAGGATTCTGGCCTGCCTTCTTAAACGGCACGAACAGACTATTAGAATACTTTTTAAACAATCCATCTAGATGTGCTTTCCGACCGGCTAGCATCTCCTTCTGCTTTTCTTTGAGTGCTGACTCCCCTGCTGTCCCTTCTGCCGCTTTTAATTGTTGTCCCAGAGCACTGTACTCAGCATTATAGCTCTGTTCAAATTTTTGATTTTCATAAAATGCTTCTACATCAGGCGACCCACTAGCCTTGATCGTCCCAGGTATATTAGCAAGATCTGCGTCTATGGTAAATGTCTGATCCTCACTCAGCAATATCTGTACATACTGATTCTCCGCATAGGAAACATAGTAAAATCCCTGTGGAAAACCCTCTGGTCTTTGGAATCTTATCGTACCATCAGCTTGTATCTGAGTGGTATCAGCTCTGAAATGCTCTTCAGCGTAGAATCCTATCAGATTGGATATTCCTGGTTGTGCACCTCTCACCTGGACCGTAAAATCTGCAGGCCCTCCGAGCAAAGGCGTGTCGATATCTGCTATAGCTGCTGCTGTCGGTCCGTCAACAGTACTATTGGCTGCTGATTGTCTTGGCGGATCAGCGGGCTGTTGGGTGGCTACAGTTGCAGGAGTGGTACTGGCAGATACAGTTTTACTACCTGCATCTCCTGTACAAGCACTTAAGGCTACTATCAAAGCTAGGATCAAAAATCTCATTTTATACTAGGTTTTAAAGGACAAACATATATAAATAAACATGATATATGACGATAAATTAATGAAAAAATAGAGACCGTGATATTAATATGTTGTTAAGTGTTGTTAATAAGCACTGAAGCCTAATATCCTAATCAAAGAACACGAGGATAATAAATTTCTATAATTGGCGGAATCGATGTATTTTACACCACATTCCGCCAATTATAACTTATGTCCAATATACCACTAGTAGGTAGAGAAGAGGAGAAGAAAGTACTGCTACAAGCCATGAAGTCGAGTAAGCCAGAGCTTATCGCCATCTATGGAAGGATAAGAGTTGGCAAGACATTTTTGGTAAGGAATACCTACAAGTCAAAACTGAACTTTGAGATAGCTGGTATTCAAGATGGGTCTCTCAAAGAGCAATTACAAAACTTTAGCTATCGACTAGCAGAGTATAGCAACTCTAGAGCAGCACCTGTAACACCTACTAACTGGATAGAAGCATTTCATCTCTTAAGTAAATACCTCACTCGCAAGAAGGTGAAGAAGCATGCCATCTTCATAGACGAGTTACCGTGGATCGCAACACCTAGATCAGGGTTTCTGAAAGCTTTTGATAATTTCTGGAATGGCTGGGCCACTAAGAAAAACATCGTAGTGGTCATCTGTGGTTCTGCAGCTTCCTGGATGATCAAAAAAGTGATTCATAATAAAGGAGGGCTTCATAATCGAGTCACTCAGGTCATCAATCTGCATCCATTCACCCTTACGGAGACAGCGTCTTTTTTTAATAAGAAAAAAATAAGCCTCAATCGATATCAGATCCTACAGGTCTATATGGCCGTAGGCGGCATCCCACTCTATCTCGACAAGATAGAAGCTGGCAAAAGTGCTGCTCAAAATATTGATAGCCTTTGCTTCTCGAGCAAGGGATTTCTCCGTGATGAATTTGCCAAACTCTATAGTTCTCTATTTACTAATCCAGAATCTCACATCAAGATCATAAGAGCCATCTCCTCTAAGTGGAAAGGGCTGACGAGAGACGAGATCATCAGACAAAGTAAATTATCAGATGGCGGTAGTATCAATCGAGTGCTAGACGAACTGGTTTACGCTGGCTTTATCAGCACCTACCTACCCTTCGACAAAAAAAAGAAAGATAAACTCTACCGACTGACAGATGAGTACTCACTGTTCTATCTCAAGTTCATAGAAGATAGTCCTAGTTCTAAAAACACCTGGATCAAGCTAAGCCAATCCCAAAAATGGAAATCCTGGTCAGGCTATGCCTTTGAGAGTATCTGTATAAAGCATGGAGAACTAATCAAAAAAGCCTTAGGTATCGAAGCCGTCTATACAGAATATAGCAGCTTCCTCATCAAAGGAAATAAATCAAAAAAAGGCGTACAGATAGATCTGATCATTGACAGAAACGACAACAGTATAAATATCTGTGAGATGAAATTCTATAATGGCAAGTTCAGTATCACTAAGAAGTATGCAGCCGAGATCAGACAAAAGCAAATTAGATTTCAAGAAAAGACCAAGACCACTAAGCAGATCTTTATTTCAATGATCAGTTCGTTTGGTATAGAACATAACAAAAATAGTCTAGGCCTTATCAATCATGACCTAACTATCGATGTATTATACAAATGATACTATATGATTATAATTGGCGGAATCTACTGTTTTAACCTTTGATTCCGCCAATTATAAAATCTTTTACTATCCTAAATAAAAAGCTTTATCGCGGCTCATTTACAAACAAAATGATCTCAATAAAAAAGCAAAATGAACTCAGAGTTTAATTTTTATTATTAGTACATTTAAGTTTAAGCATACGAATCAAAAAACTATGGACGCTATAATCAGCTTTTTCGAGCAAATGTCATCAGGACAGAAACTCTTGTGGGTATTCATCTGTCTTTCTTTAAGTTGGTTTGGAGAAGGGACCTTCCCTTTGGTGAAAATGGAATATAAAAAATGGAAGCATGCAGGAGTAAACCTCATCTTTCTATCTACGAGCATGATCATCAATGTACTATTTGGATTAGCGACAGTCAGTATTTTTCTATGGCTAAACAATACACAATTTGGATTGCTTAATGTTATCTCACTACCTACATGGGCTGAGCTTTTAATTGCCATCATGTTACTTGACTTCATCGCTCAGTATGTTGCGCACTATCTACTACACCGTGTAAAATTCATGTGGAAGTTTCACATGGTACACCATAGTGATACCAAAGTAGATGCTACTACTGGCACAAGACATCATCCAGGAGATTATATCTGCAGAGAACTGTTTGCGTTAATGGCAATATTAATCGGTGGTATTCCTGTTGCCTTCTACGTTATTTATCGTATTACATCTATATTCTTTACTTATTTTTCACATGCTAATATTCACTTACCTCTATGGATAGATAAAAGCATGAGCATACTTTTTATTACACCAGATATGCATAAGTTTCATCACCACTTCGAACGCCCTTGGACTGATACTAACTTTGGTAACATCTTTTCATTATGGGACAGAGCCTTTGGCACCATGGTGTACGATGACCCTAAAAAAGTACAATACGGTTTAGATGTTCTAGACGGTAGACTAGATGAAAATATACTTTATCAGTTCAAGGTTCCTTTTGACAGTTCCATCAAGACTGACTAACTACTTCTTTATATGGCTATATAAATGATTATATAAATGATAAGGAGAGAATTTATAAGATCTGGAGCCCTAGCGGGGCTCGGCATTTCATTGAATAGTTGCACTGCTGTTCAGGCCTCAGTATCACACTATCTATCTTTTAGTTTTGACGATGGCTTTTTAAAGTCCTTTAATCGAGCAGCTGAGATACATGAAGAATATGGATTAAGGGGATGCTTTAATGTAATTGCAACTGCTCATCTTCCTAACTTCCAGCAAGTAGGTGATTACATTATACCTAAACTCATGGGTTCATTTAAAGATTGGAACAGACTAGTTAGTAAAGGTCATGAAGTAATGCCGCACACTTGGGAGCACCTTAAACTTACTGAAGTTCCACTTTCTCTAGCAAAAAATAATATTGATAAATGTCTAGATTACTTTGAGAAAAATCTAGACGGTTACGATCCTAAAAAAGCAGTTTATAATTATGCTTACAATGCATCTAATGCTGAGCTAGATGAATTCTTACTACAGAGAGTAAGATCGATCAGAACAGGAGGATGGCACGTGTTAGAAGATAATCAAATAGAAAATCCAATCCCTGCTTCTTCACATCCTGTTAGACTAGGATGCTGGGCAGACGGGCCGGGACTTTGCGACACTTATATAGAAAAAACCGTTGATCAATTTTTAAAAAATGATGGTGGATGGTTGATAATCAACCTACATGGACTTGACAATGAAGGCTGGGGTCCTATAAGTACAAAATACTATGATGGGTTGCTTCGAAAATTGGTCGAGATAAAGCACTTGAGTGTTCTACCAGTAGGAGAAGTACTCAAACTCACCTCATAACATCTGCACATAATAACTGAGAATACTGATGATTAGTTAAAATTCTTTGATATTTTAGTGAGGTATATTTTGCATCTACTATATCACTTAATGCGACTATTAGCCGTACTAGTATTTACTCTTTATTTCAGTTCTATTTATACTCAACATACTGAGTTAGATAGTTTAATTGGGCTATTGACCTCTTCTTCACTAGACAAACAAAAAGTAGACCTCCTCAATGAAATAGCCTACAAGAGTAGTTTAAGTAATGTAGACTCTTCATTTAGTTATGCTTTGCAAGCACTAGATCTGGCAATAGGCATTGGATATGAAAGTGGACAAGCAAGAGCACTAAATATAAAATCCAATAAATACTTGTTAGGGCAAAAACATTTACAATCCATATTACTAAACACTGACGCGCTTGCCATTGCTCAGAAGATAGATGATCATAAAAACATCTCTCGTATCTATAACTCGATCGCAGTCAATTATTATAATATGGGAGATCAAGAAACTGCTATCAAAAACTTACAATTAGCAGCGGATGCCTCTCTCCTTATCAAAGATACTACTCGATTAATTTTTACACTTAGTAATATTGGGTACCTACACCTTCAGAATAAATCTTTAGATCATGCCGAAAAATATCTCCTAAATGTAAAGCAATTAGCAGAAGAGTCCAACTCTCAAATTGGTAAGCGACTAGTATCGAGGCATCTAGGTGCGCTCTATGCTGCATTAGACAATTATGACCTAACGCTGAAATATTTTCAACAAGGAATACAGTTATCAACAGAGGAGACCGACTTATTTAATCTTGCCTGGAACAAAGCACTATTAGGAAAATATTTATCAGAAAAACAATCCTTTGCAAAAGCAGAGCAAAATCTTTATGAAGGTCTAAAGTTATTTGAGCAACGTAAGGATCTAGAAAACCAATTAGAAGTATGCGTCTATCTAGCAGAGCATTTTAATAGAAAAAAAGAATATCCTAACGCTATCAAAACCAGCTCAGAGTGCTTAGAAAACATAGATATGATAGGTAATGATAAACATAAATTAAACTTACTAAAACAACTATCCCTAGCCTACGAAGGCATGCGTGATACTGACAATGCTTATAAATATTACAAGCAGTATAAAGTATACAGTGACACCCTACGATACAAAGAGAAATCCTTAAAAGCAATGGAACTCGAATCTAAATACCAGATTCAGAAAAAAGAAGTCGAGAATAAGTTACTGGTCGAAGAACAAGCAAAACAAAGAGTAATTATTAATAGAAGGAATATAACTATACTTGCTTCTTTTGCTCTACTATTTCTTTCGGCTTGCATAGCACTACTATTTTGGCGGAACGTAAAAAAAGAACAAAACTTTAGCCATAAGTTAGCGTCAGAAGTCCAAGAAAGAACGCTAGACTTACAGATAGCTAACAAAGAACTTTTACAATCTAATCAAGAATTAGAGCGATTCGCGTACATAGCATCTCATGACCTAAAAGAACCGGTAAGAAACATAATCAGCTTTACCGAATTACTAGAAAAAGAAATAGGAACTGACAGCAATGAAAAAGTGAATAGCTTTATGAATATTATTCGTCAAAATTCCAATCAATTATTTTCTTTAATAAGAGATACTCTAGAATTTTCTAAAATAGAACGTAATGAAACCGTCCTAGAAACTGTAGATTTAAATAAAATAATTGATAGTATACAATTATCAATCTCTGGTACCATCAAAAAAAGAAATGCTAAGATAAGTGTAGTAAAACCTCTCCCTATCATCAAGGCAAATAGAACTAAACTTTTTATTGTATTAAAAAATCTAATTGAGAATGGACTCAAGTATAACGAAAATGAAAGTCCGCAAGTAATAATAAGCCATATGGTAGCGGGTAATGAATATATATTTTCCTTAGAGGATAATGGTATAGGCATCAACCCAGAATACCACGACAAGATATTTGAAATGTACAAGAGACTTCAGAAGAAAGAAGGAATGGAGGGAACGGGATTAGGATTGGCAAGTTGTAAAAAGATCATACAACAGCTAGGCGGAAACATCTGGGTAGAAAGTATCTATGGTGAAGGAAGCAAATTTAAATTCACTCTGCCGCTTGCTTAATCATTTTTTTTAATTAGTCACTATTGACTAATTAATTTAATATTACTAACTTATGGTCTAGTTAGTAATAACAACCTGTGAATACAAAGGAAAAGATAATCTTAGAAGCTACTAAAGCTTTTAATAAAAATAGCTTTGGAGCAGTCTCTCTCCACGAGATAGCTAATCAACTAGGTATCAGCAGAGGAAACCTTACCTATCACTTCAAAGACAAGGATCTACTACTAGAAGCTATCTCAAATCAGATGTGGCAAAAAATAGAAGCAGAAAGAGCAAAGTCGCGTAAGCTTCCTTCATTTGAAAATCTTCATAACGAGGTCCAACTTTATATGAAATTCCAAAAAGAATATGCTTTTATATTCTTAGACAATCATGTACTCAATCACAGCAAGATCAAGAAGCAGTTTAGAGATATGATGAATACTACTATTCGTGATAATAAAGCTGCCATCGCATTTGCCATACAACTAGGCAATATGAAACCGGAACCCATTCCTGGGTTATATAATAATCTAGCATTTAACACTTGGATGATATCCTTCTTTTGGAAGTCCCAACAAATGATAAGAGGTGAAAAGAATCAAAAAGATGGAGAGAAGTTATTATGGTCTTTAATCATTCCTTATCTAACTGAAAAAGGAATAAAGTCTTTTAAGAATTTCTTTGGTGCTGATTATCTTAAAAAACTTGGAGAACCATTTGAAATCGATATAAACTCTATGATAGCATTTTAATATGAGAGCACTTAAATCAAAAGTCAATGTCAACTCACAACAATCGAAAGATAACTATACTGAGATGCTTAAGTTATGTGAGGAGCTCCAGGGAAACCTTGAGAAGAGTAGATTCCAAGGCAAAGATAAGCACATATCGCGTGCTCGAAAAAGAGGGAAATTACTCGCCAGAGAAAGAATAGAGTTACTACTCGATCAAGACAGTCCATTCTTAGAGCTACTTCCTTTGTCTGGTATAAACGCTAAAGGAGGTTTTCAGGCAGGTGGAACTAATGTAAGTGGAATCGGAATCGTATCTGGCAAACTCTGCATGATCAACTCAAACGTTGGAACAAGGAAAGGTGGATCAGTAGATTACTCAACAGTCTTTAAAGGATTACGAATAGGTGATATTACTAGAGAAAATAAATTACCATGTATAAATCTCGTAGAAAGTGGCGGTGCTAATTTACCTGATCAAGCAAAAATATTTAATTGGGGCGGAGCAAGTTTTAAAGAGATTCTTAGACGATCAAAAATGGGATTGACCACGGTCTCTGTTGTATTTGGGAACGCTACTGCCGGCGGTGCTTATGTACCAGGTACTTCTGATTTTGCCATATTCCAAAAGCAAGCCGCAAAGGTCTTCTTAGCAGGTCCGCCGCTAGTAAAAATGGCCACTAATGAGGTAGCAACCGATGAAGAGTTAGGAGGAGCAGAAATGCATAGCAGGGTGTCAGGCGTATCAGATTATCTCGCGGAAGATGAGTATGACGGGATAAGATTAGCAAGAGAGATAATGGGTATCGTCAAAGAGACAAAAAAACATTTTGTTCCAACAGAAGATATAGAAGAACCCCTTTTTGATGAAGAAGAAATTCTAAATGTTGTTTCTTCTGACATTAAGAAACCCTTTGATGTTAGAGAATTGGTCATGAGGATTACTGATGGTTCTAAGTTCTCAGAATTCAAGCCAGAATATGGTAATACCATGGTGACTGGATGGGCAAAGATACATGGCTACCAAGTAGGTATTATTGGAAATAACGGAGTCATCTTCTCCGAGTCCGCTGAAAAAGGTGCACAATTCATTCAACTATCAAATAAGAATAATATCCCTCTCCTCTTTCTCCAAAACACAACTGGCTATATGGTAGGTAAGAAATACGAAGAAGGAGGAATCATAAAGAATGGTGCTAAACTGATCAATGCAGTCTCGTGTAGTGAAGTGCCATCGATAACACTTATGATAGGAAACTCCTATGGCGCAGGTAATTATGGTATGAATGGCAGATCTTATGATCCTAACTTCTTGTTCACTTATCCTAATGCTAAAATAGGTGTAATGGGGTCTGAGCAACTAGCAGGTGTAATGGAGATCATCCAAAAGGCCTCCGCCAAATCACTAGGCATGCCTTATGATGAAGAGAAAGGAAATATGCTCAAGCAGATGTTGATCGCTGAAGCTGATTCTAAATCATCTGCTTATCATTCTACATCTGAGTTATGGGATGATGGGGTTATAGATCCTAGAGAAACGAGAAATTACTTGGGCTTTACGCTTGCTGTACTTTACAATCAAGAAATTAAGGGAACAGATAATTACGCTGTGTGGAGACATTGATTGAGAAGACAGATTTTCAGAAGACAGAAAACAGATAAAAACAAGACAGATATAATTTTCAATGCAAAACTATTTTAAAAACTTAAATATTTGGAAGAGGTCAACCGATTTGGTTCAATCTATTTATCTGATAACTAAGTCTTTTCCATCAGAGGAAAAATTTGGTCTTACAAATCAGCTACGCAGAGCAGCAGTCTCCGTTCCATCCAATATAGTAGAAGGCTGTGGAAGAAAAGGGGATAAAGGACTTATCCAATTCTGTCATATTTCAATTGGATCTCTTTGTGAAGTAGAAACTCAATTAATCTTATCGAGCAAACTTGAATATATCACAAAAGATGAAATAGAAAAAACTAATGCTGAAGTAGAAGAAGATAGGAAAATGATTTATGGATTCGTAAAAAGTATAAAAAATGACTAAATCTAAATCTGTCTTCTCTCCTCTGTCTTCTATATTAATAGCAAATAGAGGAGAAATTGCATCAAGAATAATCCGTACCTGCAAAAAGATGGGCATCAGATCGATTGCAGTTTACTCAGATGCTGATAGAGATGCTCCATTTGTCAATGAAGCTAATACTGCTATATATGTTGGAGAAAGTAGTCCTGTAAAATCCTATTTAGACATTGACAAAATTATTGCAGCTGCTAAGAAATCTGGTTCCGATGCAATCCACCCAGGTTATGGCTTCCTTTCCGAGAATGCAACCTTTGCTAGAAGATGTAAAAAAGAAGGTATCATTTTCATCGGACCTAACCCAGAAGCTATCGATGCCATGGGATCTAAATCAAATGCGAAGGCATTGATGGAAAAGCATGGTGTCCCAACAGTCCCTGGTTACAAAGGAAAAGATCAATTGGATGCTACACTTACTGCTGAGGCAAACAAAATCGGCTATCCAGTCTTACTCAAGGCAACTGCTGGCGGAGGTGGTAAAGGAATGAGAATAGTCAATAATGAAAATGAAATAAAGAATGCGATAGCTGCAGCCAAAAGAGAATCTAAGTCAGCTTTCGGTGATGATGAGTTGATCGTTGAGAAATATATTCAGTCGGGCAGGCATATAGAATTTCAGATCTTTGGAGATAAGCATGGCAATGCTATACATCTCCTAGAGCGCGAGTGCTCTATCCAGAGGAGATATCAAAAAGTGATGGAAGAGAGTCCCTCTCCTATCCTATCGGCTGAGTTGAGAGCAGAGATGGGCAAAGCAGCTGTAGATGCAGCTAAAGCACTTAACTATGATAATGCTGGTACAGTCGAGTTTATATTTGACGAGTTTTCAAATGAATTCTATTTTTTAGAAGTCAATACGAGATTGCAAGTGGAGCATCCTGTAACTGAGGAGGTCACTGGGCTTGATCTTGTCAAAATGCAAATCGAGTCTGCTCAAGGTAAACCACTTCTAATTTCTCAAGAACAGGTCATAGGAAATGGTTATGCCATTGAGCTTAGACTATACGCAGAAGATCCAAGCAATAATTTTCTTCCTGTAACTGGTAATATCTTAAAATTTGAAACTCCACAAGTAGATGGCCTAAGAGTAGAATCAGCCGTAGAAAGCGGATCAGAAATTTCAGTTTATTATGACCCGATGATAGCTAAGTTGATAGTATGGGATATCAACAGAGAAAATGCTATGCGCAAAATGGCTTATGTGCTTCGTAATCTTGTTTGCACTGGCACTACTACGAATCAAGATTTCCTATTAAAGTTAGTTGAGCATCCAGATGTGATAGCTGGAAAATATGATACTCATTTTATCAGCAAGGAATTAGATAAGTTAATAAAAGGTGTGATTGATCTAAAAGGAATAAATATCCCTGCAATTGCATCTACTCTTTTCAGATGGAGTCACAGAAACCAAAACCAACAAGTTTTAAAGTCTATACCTTCAGGCTGGAGAAATAGTTTTTACAGTTATCAATTTGAAGAGTATTCTGTAGGAGAAGAAAAGATCAAGATCGAATATAAATTTGCTAGAAATAAATTTGATATTAAAGTCGGCGAGGAAACTTATGTAGTCTCCCTCCAAGATATAAGTGAAGACAAAATAAGTTTTCAATTAGACGGCGTTCTTTATAAATTTTCTATCTCAAAAAATGGAAACAACTACTTTACACACAATGAAATATTTGGAAATAGCAAGCTCACGTTATTAGATAGACTTCCTGAGAAAGAGCAAGAAAAGATCAAAGGTGGCTATATCTCTCCTATGCCGAGCCAAATAGTAAAAGTGCTAGTAAAAACAGGAGATAAAGTCAACGCAGGCGATGGTTTAGTTATCTTATCTTCTATGAAAATGGAGAGTACTATTACTGCAGAGGAAGATGGGGTCGTGAAGGAAGTTTATGTGAAGGATGGGCAGAATGTTGAGGCTGATTATCTATTAATAGAATTAAATACTGACGAATAAATGAAACATTATAGTTCAGAGCAATTATCTAAGTTCAAAGATCATAAGTTCGCCTACCTAAAAGTAGAGGAAGCTGACCATGTACTAACTATGACCCTCGATAGAGCAAACAAAAAGAATGCGCTACATCCTCAATTAGTAAATGAGATAGCGTATACGCTTAACTACGCCCACCACAACACCGACATCTGGATAATCGTAATCGGGGCAGTAGGAAATGTATTCTGTGCAGGAGCAGATCTCAAAGCAATGGCAGGAATCATCGAAGAAAACGATTCTACTGTTCCGGTTCCAGAGGGAGAAATCCTAATTGGGGAGTTATTTAATAAAGTATACAAGCCTACAATAGCAAAGGTAACAGGTGATGTTTATGCGGGAGGTTTCTTTTTCTTGGCAGGATGCAATATTGTAATCGCACAAGACGACGTGAAATTTGGATTACCAGAAGTAAAACGAGGTCTATATCCTTTTCAAGTAATGGCGGCTCTACTTAAAGTTATGCCTGCGCGAAAAGTTGTTGATTGGTGTATCAGAGGTTACAACTTATCAGTAGCTGAAGCAGAAAGATTTGGGTTAGTAAGTAGCGTTGTTGATAAAGATAAAGTTGACTCTGAACTAAATAAGATCATAGAAGAACTAAAACAAAACAGTCCTTCTGCAATCAGATATGGATTAGAATCTTATGATAAGATCCAACCAGCTGCAGCTGAGCATAAATATTTATTTGATATGTTGACAAAAACAATAGCGAGTAATGATGGACGAGAGGGGTTGAAAGCATTTAGGGAAAAAAGAAAACCTGTTTGGACAGGTTTATAGTCGATGGACGATGGTCCATTGTCGATAGAGTATTTTTAGTCTGTTGATCAAAATTCGATGGTCAATAAAAATTAAAATCAAGTGATTTCAAAATAAATTGATGGCGTTTAAATTTGAGAAACTAAAAGTATGGCAGAAAGTAATTGAACTATCTCATAATGTTCATCAATTGACTAGGAGTTTTCCTAAAGAGGAGCTCTACATATTAACCTCTCAAATTAAACGAGCGGCAGATTCCGTAGCATTAAATATTGCAGAAGGGTCTACTGGGAATACTGACAAAGAGTTTGCAAGATTCTTAACTATCGCAAATAGGTCAGCATTAGAAGTTGTATCATGTTTATACTTAGGAAAGAAAAGAGGAATAATAAAGGAAGAAGATTTTAAAAAACTTTATGCGTAACTAACAGAAATAATAAAAATGATTCAGGCCTTAAAAAATCAATACTAAACAAGAATTAAATAATAAATGAACTCTACGGATAATCGACCAGCGACGGAAGGCTATTTCTCTATGGACTATCGACCATAGACCATGGACTAATTTTTGAAAAAAATCATATGAAAAAGCTAATACTTTCAGCGGCCTTAACCGGTGCAGCAACAACCAGAGCGCAATGCCCAGCCATCCCCTACACTCCTAAGGAATTAGGAGAAGAAGCAAAGCGCGCACAGGATGCAGGTGCAAGCATAGTACACATCCACGCTAGAGAAGACGATGGTACTCCCAGTTGGAGAACAGAGGTATTTGAAGAAATCCAACGGGAAGTAAGAGAGCGATGCCCTAATCTCATCATCAATTATTCGACGGGAGCAATAGGACTTTCTAAAGAAGAAAGAATGGCTCATATCATGCCGACAAAGCCGGACATGGCAGCATTCAATATGGGTAGCATGAATTATGCTATCTACTCTAAGAAGTCAAAGAAATTTTATTTGAGTGGACTTTTCGAAAATACATTTGACACTTTACAATATGTAGTTAAGGTGATGAATGAAGCAGGCACAGTACCAGAAATGGAATGCTTTGATACAGGCCACTTACGAAATGCTGAGCCCTTGCGAGATATGGGATTATTGCCTGACAATGCGACATACAGTTTGGTCATGGGAGTTATGGGCGGCATAGGCGCAACAGTAGATAATCTGATGCACCAAATATCTCAAGTCCCAGAAGGGAAGACTTGGCAATGCATATCCATTAGTCGTAAGCAATGGCAACTTGCTGCTGTTGCGGCAGCAAAGGGAGGCAACTTTAGAGTTGGACTGGAAGATAATTTTTACCTTCCCACTGGTGAGATGGCAAAGTCTAATGGTGAGCTTGTGGAAGCAGGTGCTGCACTCGCAAGAATGATAGGTAGAGAAATTGCTACTGTAGCAGAAGCTAGAGAAATGTTAAACATTCCATTTACAAATTAAGTATGTATCAAAAAGATCTATTCAAGGATAAAGTTGTTTTGGTAACTGGAGGTCGGAGTGGCATCGGTTATGGTATAGCAAAACAATATCTAGAACTCGGAGCTAGCCTATTCATTTGTTCGCGGAAAGAAGAGCCGTTAAAAAAAGCTGCTGAGGAATTATCTGTTATTGGACCAGTAAGATATCATCCTTGTGATATCAGAAAACCAGACCAAATAAAAGAGGTTGCAGAAAAGATTAGCTCTACTTATGGTAAACTAGATATTCTAGTTAATAATGCTGGAGGGCAATTTCCTGCTCCAGCAGAACTCATAAGTGAGAATGGCTGGGCAGCGGTAATCAATAATAATCTCAATGGTACTTTCTATGTTTCTCAAGAGATGTACAAAAGCTTTTTCAGTAAGCAAGATCATGGTATCATCTTGAACATCATTGCTAACATGCATAGAGGGTTCCCTGGAATGGCACATACTGGTGCAGCACGAGCTGGTGTCGAAAATCTAACGAAGACCTTAGCCCAAGAATGGGCTCAACACAATGTTAGGGTAAATGCCATTGCTCCTGGAACAATTGCTTCTTCGGGATTAGATCAATATCCACAACCCATGCAAGATAGGTTCAAAGTAATAGAACAAGATAACTTGATGAAAAGGCTTGGAACTGTAGAAGACATATCAAATGCTACGATGTTTTATACTTCTGACTTATCTTCATACATAAGCGGTACTACACAATACGTAGACGGTATGGAACATTTGGTAGCCTACAGTATGGAGCTTATCAAAACGCTTAGATCATTTATGTGATAAATAGAGGTGAGAGGTGAGAGGTGAGAGGTGAGAATAAAATATTTAATGTAAACAATACTATATATGGCTACTCAATTCAAAGACTTCGAAACCATGATAGAACATTTCTATCACTGGGAATCGACCACCCCAGACAATACATTTCTTAGGCAACCAGAAGGCAACAGTTGGAAGACATTGACTTTTGCAGAAGCTGGACAAGAAGCTCGTAAAATGTCCACTGCCCTTGATGGACTTGGTTTGCAAAAAGGAGATCATGTGGCGATCTTTTCTAAGAATTGTTACCATTGGATAATAGCTGATCTTGCTATCATGATGAGTGGTTTGGTTTCTGTGCCCCTATATGCTACTTTACCTAAAGAGAAGTTGGCAGAGGTTTTAGATAAGAGTGATGCTAAAGCAGTATTTCTCGGTAAGCTAGATGATTGGGGTAACAGAGCTGAGGCAATAAAACCAGATTGTATAGCTATTAAATTTCCTCAGTATGATGGAAATGCAAAAGTAACTATAGGAGAAGATTGGGATACGCTAGTGAAAAATAATGCTGCTAAAACAGAAAACTTCGTGCCAGACAAAGATAGTCTATGGACGATATTATTTACCTCTGGTACCACTGGCACACCTAAAGGTGTAATGCATCCTCATAGGACACCTGCGATGATCATGAGTGATGAGCGGAAAGCTAATTGGATAGGATCATTTAAGTGCATAGACCATAGATACTTTTCTTTCTTGCCGCTCAATCACGTTGCAGAAAGATTAGGAATGGAGACGCCAGCACTAGCAACTGGAGGAAGTATTTCATTCGCACAAAATCTAGACACATTCGCTAATAACTTACGTGACACACAGCCTACTACTTTATTTGCTGTACCGAGGATCTGGGTAAAATTCTATCAAGGAGTCATCGCCCAAATGCCGCAGAAAAAATTGGACACGCTACTTAAGATCCCTATCGTCTCAGGGATGGTCAAGAAAAAATTACTGACAGCACTTGGACTAAATAAAGTACAGATCGTGGCAACTGGAGCAGCAATCACACCTGCTTATCTAAAAGACTGGTATAAAAACCTAGGCATCCATATGATAGAAGCTTATGGAATGACAGAAGTCTGTGGATCAATGACAAACGGCCCCATGAAAGATTGCCCTCAAGATAGTGTCGGAAAAGCTATCCCGCAGGGTGAAGTTAAGATACATGCCGATACTGATGAGATCTTAATGAAGACTCCATACATGATGACTGGATATTATAAAGATCCAGAACTCACTGCTGAGGTATTAGTGGACGGCTGGATGCATAGCGGTGATAGAGGCACGATCGATGATCAAGGTTATGTAAGAGTAATAGGTAGAGTTAAAGATGCATTCAAGACATCTAAAGGAAGTTTCGTTACTCCTAATCCTATGGAAGAGATATTGTCTGGCAATGAATACATAGAACAAGTTTGCGTAGTTGGTTTAGGAATTCCTCAGCCTATGGCTATGGTGAATCTTTCTGAGACTGGTACCGCAGCTGATAAGGCAGCAGTAGAAAAATCCATTCTAGAAACGGTAAGCAAATTGAATGCTAAGCAAGAAAATTACTCGAAAGTCACCACAGTAATAATTGATTCAGCTCAATGGTCTGAAGATAACGAAATGCTTACACCGACCCTTAAAATTAGAAGAACTAAGATCGATGATAACTATGGCAAGGATTATTTAGCATGGCATGATGACGCCTCAAAAGTGGTTTGGAAATAATATATGGCTAATAGTAAAAACATATTATCTCCGATGACCGCACTTATAAGTAAAGTGATGGTAGCCGTCGGTGACCAGGTAACTAAAGGACAAGAACTAGTTATCCTAGAAGCCATGAAAATGGAAAATGCTATCATCGCAGAAAGTCATGGTCAGATAGATAAAATATTTTTTAGTGAAGGGGATACTGTGAAAGCTGATGATAAAATCCTTAGTTATAGTATCCTATCAAATGGAAAGCCAAAACAAGAACTAACCCAAACTACTCAAATCGGAACTTCTGCTATAGATGAACTAAGAGGAAGAAAGAAATTTATTGATGATAGTAATAGACCTGCCGCAGTCGAAAAACGTAGAAAGAAAGATCAAAATACAGCTAGAGAGAATATTGCAAGGTTAGCCGATGCTGATAGTTTCAAAGAGTATGGAGCATTGATCGTCGCTGCACAATCTACGCGGCGAAGCATGGAGGACCTTATTGAGAATACACCAGCTGATGGTCTAGTGGCGGGTATAGGATCTGTAAACCAAGACCTCTTCCCTGATGAAAAGACACAGTGTTTGATAATGGCATACGACTTTACAGTCTTAGCTGGGACACAAGGCACCATGAATCATATGAAAATGGATCGTATGATAGCGCTAGGTATCAAGAATAAATTACCGACCATTCTATTTGCAGAAGGAGGTGGAGGTAGACCAGGAGATGTGGATGTAGCAACGGTGGCAGGCTTGTATATCAACACCTTTATCGCTTATGCACAATTGAGTATTCATGCTCCGACTATTGCTATTGTCTCAGGTTATTGTTTTGCAGGTAATGCAGCTCTGGCAGGCAGTTCTGATATTATCATCGGGACCGAAAACATATCTATCGGCATGGGAGGCCCAGCGATGGTAGAAGGCGGCGGGCTAGGTAAATTCCACCCGAGAGAAATAGGACCTGCAAATTCTCAAGTAGAAAATGGTGTAATCGACATACTAGTCAGAGATGAAAATGAAGCCATCGATACAGCAAAGAAATATCTGTCTTATTGCCAAGGTCCATCAAATAAATGGGAACAAGAAGATCAGATAAAATTACAAGACTTCATTCCTCAAAATCGAAAGAGGACTTACGATATAAAAGCGCTGATCAAACTCCTTGCCGATAAAGATGAAGTGATCGAGCTAAAGTCAGACTATGGCAAAGGACTCATCACAGCTATGATACGAGTAGAGGGACATGCGATGGGATTGATGGCTAACAATACGAGTTTCGAAGCTGGGGCGATCACCTCTGAAAATGCGATCAAGGCTTGTGAATTCATGGAGTTATGTGACAAGAATAATCTGCCAATACTGACGCTAGTAGATACTCCAGGAATAATGGTGGGCCCAGAAGCTGAGCGATCAGGGACTGTAAAACACGCTTCTAAAATGTTCAGAGTATCCGCCAAGATAAAAGTCCCTATCATGGGTGTAGTAGTAAGACGAGCATACGGTCTCGGAGCGATGGCAATGGTAGGTGGGGGTATGCATGTACCGGAGTTCATGGTATCATGGCCTACCGGAGAGTTTGGTGCGATGGGGTTAGAAGGAGCAGTGAGACTTGGTTATAAGAAAGAATTAGAAGCAGTAGCTGATGAGACAGAAAGACAAAAACTGTTTGATAAAATGGTACAACACGCCTATGATCGTGGCAAGGCTACAAGTGCAGCTACGATGCTTGAAATAGATGATGTCATAGAACCTAAAGACACTAGATCATGGATATCTCAATGTCTCAAAACAATAAGTAAGTGAAACTGTCTATAAAGTAGATAAATGTATTAGTCAAAATTAAAGGTCAAGACCATAGTAAAAATGTGGCTAAATAAATTTAAAGTATGAAAGGTAAAACAGCATTCATATCAGGAGCAAGCAGAGGAATCGGTAAAGCAATAGCTATAAGATTAGCAAAAGAAGGTGCAAACATCATCGTGGCTGCAAAGACTGCTGAACCGCATCCAAAGTTAGAAGGTACTATCTATACCGCTGCACAAGATATAGAAGATGCAGGTGGTAAAGCTCTTCCACTGATAGTAGATATAAGACATGAAGACGTCGTGCAAGAAGCCATCGCAAAAGGAGCAGATCATTTCGGTGGTATTGATATCCTGATCAACAATGCAAGTGCCATCAGCTTGACCCAATCACAACAGACCGCTATGAAAAGGTACGACCTCATGCACACAGTGAATGGCAGAGGTACTTTTATGGTAACCAAATATGCCGTGCCTTTCCTCAAGAATGGAAACAATCCGCATATCATGACGCTGTCCCCTCCCCTAAATTTAAATCCTAAATGGTTTGGACCACATATGGCTTATACTATGAGCAAATACAATATGAGTATGACTGTCCTAGGATATGCTGAGGAGTTGAGAGAACATAAGATCGCTGCGAATGCACTATGGCCTCAAACAGGAATTGCCACTGCAGCAATAGAATTTGCCCTCGGAGGAAAACAAGGTATGCAACATTGTAGGACGACAGATATCATGGCAGATGCTGCACATATTATTTTGAATAGAGATAGCGCCACCTGCACTGGTAATTTCTTCATAGATGAAGATGTATTGCGAGAAGAAGGCGTTACCGACTTTAACAAATATGCAGTGAATCCAGAAAAAGAATTAATGAAAGACTTATTCATAGATTAAAATAACTATCGTAAAATTTAGTTAGAAAATAATAGCAATAACATAAAAACAAGATCATGATAAAAAATTATCAATTACCAAGAAAAGTATACGCTACCGAAGAACACGCGATGTTCAAAAAGACGGTAGAAGAATATTTTAAGAATCATGTATTACCTCATAGAGAGAAATGGGAAGAACAAGGATACTGCGACAAAGAGGCATGGTTAAAAGCAGGTGAACTAGGATTACTTGGAATCACTTGTGATCCTAAATATGGCGGAATGGGATTAGATTTTAGTTTCTCAGCGATGCTTATCGAAGAGCAGTCTCGATATGGGGCAGCAGCGCCAGGCATCTCTATGCACTCAGACATAGTGATACCCTACATAGAAAAGCATGGTAGTGACTTTCTAAAAGAAAAATATCTTCCTGGTTGTTGCTCTGGTGAACTCATAGGGTCATTAGGAATGACGGAGCCAAGTACGGGTAGTGACTTACAAGCAATTAAAACATTCGCCGAGGATAAAGGAGATCACTGGATAGTAAATGGGAGTAAAACATTTATAACCATTGGCTATACATCTGACTTTACGATCGTTGCTTGTAAGACCTCTAAAGGTGCAGGTTCGAGAGGAATTAGCTTGATCATTCTAGATGCAGACATGCCTGGTTTTTCTAAAGGAAAACCGTTTAAGAAATTAGGACTTAAGACTAGTGATACTTGCGAACTCTTTTTTGAAGATGTGAAAGTACCTAAAGAAAATCTTGTCGGAGAGTTGGGCATGGGCTTCATCCATATGATGACTGAGTTACCAAGGGAAAGATTGACTATTGCTTTGACGGCAATTGGTGCAGTAAGAGGAGCGCTAGAGCATACCCTTGCATACACGCAAGAACGTAAGGCATTTAAGCAGCCTATCTGTGCATTTCAGAATACGCAGTTCGAGGTTGCAGAAATAGCTACCCAATTAGAATACCATTGTGCGTTTGTAGACAGATGTACAGAGTTATTAGGGGAAGAAAAACTAACTGCCGAATTAGCCTCTATGGCAAAATATCACTCAAGCGACATGCAATGCAAGATGATAGATGCTTGCTTACAACTGTTCGGAGGATATGGATATATCTGGGAATATCCGATAGCGAGATACTACGGAGATGCAAGAGTGCAAAGAATATATGGTGGTACTAATGAGATCATGAAGTTGATGATATCTAGAAGTATCTATGCTGATTTTTTCCAAGAAATGAAAGCTGCTAAGAAGCATGCGCAAAAACAAATGGCGGCGGCAGCTAATTAACAATTAAAAATGGAGAATTATCAATTACTAATTATCAAGTGAATTCTCTTTAAACCAAAAACATGAGTACATTTTTCACAGAAGAACACGAATTATTTAGACAAAGTCTACGGGCTTTTTTAGAGAAAGAAGCTATTCCGCATATAGACCAATGGGAAGAAGACAGACGTACTCCAAGAGATATATGGAAGAAGATGGGAGACATGGGATTCTTAGGACTCTCCTACCCTGAGGAATACGGAGGACTAGGTTTGGACTTTTTCTATGACGTAGTTTTTAATGAAGAGTTAGGTCGATGTAATTCTGGTGGTTTTGCTATAACTCAGCAAGTAACTCAGTATATGTCTTGTCCTAATATCCTCAAATATGGATCTGAAGAACTTAAGCAGCGATACTTGCCAGGAATTATCTCTGGTGATTTGATATCCTCGATAGGCATTACAGAACCTGGTGCAGGATCTGATGCGCAGAATATATCAACTACTGCCATCAAGGATGGTGACCACTATGTGGTTAATGGAGCTAAGACATTTATCACCAATGGTGTGTATGGAGATTTCATAGTAACAGTGGTAAAGACTGATCCAGAGGCTGGAGCTGCTGGTGTAAGTTTATTGATTCTTGAACAGAAGATGGAAGGGGTAACATCTAGAAAGTTAAAGAAACTAGGATGGCACTCATCTGATACGGCAGAGTTAAACTTTGATAATGTAAAAGTGCCTGTTGAAAATCTTATTGGAGAAGAAGGAAGAGGATTTTACTATTTAATGAATGGTCTGCAGCTAGAACGCTTAGTTGCTGTTCCAGCTGCTGTGACAGGTTGCGAAACTGCGATAGAAATGTCGTTGCAATATATGTCTGAGCGAGAAGCATTTGGTAGACCGATTAATAAATTTCAAGTACTTAGACATAGAATCGCTCAACTAGCATCAGAAGTAGAAGCGTTAAAAGCTTTCTCATACCATTGTTGTGAAATGTATGCTAACGACATCTATGATGTTAAGCTATGTTCTATGGCAAAACTTTTAGCAACAGAATTATGTGAGAAGGTTGCTACAGAATGTCTTCAGTTCTTTGGAGGTTATGGATTCATGGAAGAGTACCCTATGGCTAGAATGTACAGAGATGTAAGAGTAGGCACCATCGGTGGAGGCTCGTCTGAGATCATGAGAGAGATCATCGCTAAGATCGTAATAGATGGCCAGGGCTATGTAAAGCCTAAATCGAGTGGAAATGGTATCGTAGAAAGAAAAGCAAGTACGCCAGGTGGGAATGGCAAGTCAGATAATGGGAGTACTGATACAGCAGAAACTACTCCAGATATTAGCATAGAAGAAATCGTCTCAGGAATCCAAGCTAAAGCTTCAGCTGTAGATGCCTTAGGTAAAACTTTAAAATTTGACTTTGGTGGTGAGCAGATCACTATCGATGGGACTGGAGCTGACAATCAAGTTAGTGCTAGCAATCCAGATGCTGATTGTACTATTAATTTATCAAAAGAAGATTTTCATAAGTTAGTTAGTGGTAATCTTAATCCTATGAACGCAGTCATGTCTGGTCAAGTTAAGATCGATGGTGACATGGGGCTCGCTATGAAATTGCAGAGCTTATTTTCTTAAAGAACAAAGGGATTCTCCCCTGCCCCTCTCTTGGAAGAGAGGGGTGTTATAGATCTTTCAGTCTTTCTCGAGAGTCAAACACACAACTAATCATGACTAAATATTTTACGGAAGAGCACGATACGTTTAGACAATCATTCAGAGCATTTTTAGAGAAAGAGGTTAAGCCTAATATAGACCAGTGGGAGAAGGATGGTCAGCTACCAAGAGACATCTATAAGAAATTTGGTGAGATGGGCTACTTTGGTTTGAATAGACCAGAGGAGTATGGTGGTCTTGACTTGGATATGTGGTATGGAGTAGTTTTTGATGAAGAGATCGCCCGGATGAATAGTGGCGGCTTTGGAGCTTCTATAGGAGCACATCCTATGCTAGCCCTGACCCACATCACTCATGAAGGTACAGAAGAGCAAAAGCAAAAATACCTAGTCCCAGGTATTCTAGGAACTAAAGTCGGTTGCTTAGCTATCACCGAACCATCAGCAGGCTCGGATGTACAATCGGTCAGAACCACCGCTATCAAAGACGGAGACGAATATGTCATCAATGGATCTAAGACCTTTATAACTAACGGAGTCCTTAGTGATTTCTTGGTCGTGGTTTGCAAAACAGATCCTGATCAAAAAGCTAAAGGCATCAGTCTTTTTATTATCGATAGAGATACGGCTGGTGTGAGCGCAACTTTTTTAGATAAGTTGGGTTGGAGAGCTTCTGATACTGGGGAGATCGCGTTTGATAATGTGCGAGTACCTGCTAGTAACATGCTCGGTGCAGAAGGTCAAGGCTTCTTTTATATTATGCAGCATTTTGTGTCTGAGCGACTTGCTATGGCTGTGGGTGGTTATGCTGCATCAGAGTACGCTATCGAGGTAACCTTGAAGTACATGAATGAAAGAGAAGCTTTTGGTCGCAAAATAAATCGATTCCAGGTATTGCGTCATCGTATTGCACAGCTCTCTGCCGAGATAGAGATGGTTAAGCAATTTTGCTATTCGCTCTATGCAAGATATGCTGCTGGCGAGTATGTGGTCAAAGAAGCTTCTATGGCGAAACTTCTCGGGACTCAGCTTGCTGATAAAACCATGACGCAGTGCCTGCAGATGTTCGGTGGCTACGGTTATATGGAAGAGTATCCAATGGCAAGGATGTTTAGAGATACTCGCCTTGGTCAGATCGGGGGTGGTACTTCTGAGATCCTTTGTGAGATCATTGCCAAGGCAATGATCGATGGGCGATCTTATAAATCGGTATAGTCTCAAACCCTTAAATGGCTTAGAGCCCATTAAGGGGTTCTATTCCAAAATTATTATATTAGAACATGGCAAATACCAATGCTAGCTTCGAGTATAAACGATTCTATCACATCTTTAATAGGACCAACAACCCCGTTCAGAAGACAACGATATTCACAAACTAATTACTACTCAATGGTCAAGAGTATTTAATAGCTATACCCAAGCAATTAATAAAAGATATAATAGGCAAGGACATTTATTTCACGCTCTGTTTAAAAGATCAATTTGCAATTCTGAAACTAAGTTTTCACAGCTTATATATTATATTCACCATAATAGCAGATAGCATAGCTTGGTAAATAATTTTTTAGATGACCAATGGCATAGCTATCACAAACTGTTAAGTGAAGATAATTCTTTTCTTGAAAGAGAGTTTGTCTTTGATTGGTTTGGAGATAGAAGTGCTTTCATGGAATTCCATAACAGTAAACAACTTGAAAAAGATTTCAAAGAAATTTATATTGAATAACTTAACCCTTAAAGGGCTCTAAGCCCTTTAAGGGTTTTCCTAACTATACCTTCAAATGAAAAAACTATTCCTAGCTATATTCATACTTCTACTTCTATTCGTTGCCTACTTATTTTATAATACGTCCAACTTTAAATCAACCCAGCTAGAAGTTGACCCTGTAGCAGTTACACCAATACCAGATGGAGCCATAGACAGATATGTCGAATCGATTTCTATCAGAACTATTTCATTTGAAGATGAAGCAGATTTTGATTCTACACAGTTCAAAAAATTTAATGAGTTTTTGGAAAGCTATTACCCACTAGTACATAGTGAATTGGATCATACTACTTTCAGTGAGTTTAGCCATTTATTTCATTGGAAGGGTAATGGCCAAAGTTTAAAGCCGATCATACTGATGGCACATATAGATGCTGTACCTATCGCTACTCCAGCAGCTTGGACTGTCCATCCGTTTACAGCTGGTCTGGTAAACGATACGATATATGGCCGTGGTGCTATGGACTGTAAGTTTGGAGTGATAGGAATCATGGAGTCTGTTGAACAATTGTTAAGAGAAGGCTTTTTGCCTAACCGAGATATATACATATCCCTTGGGCATGACGAAGAAATCGGAGGCCTTAGAGGAGCTGTTAAAATTGCTCAACACCTAAAAGATAAAGGTGTAGTACCACACTTTGTTTTGGATGAAGGCTTTGCTATTACAGATGGTTTGATACCTGGTGTAGATGGGCCAACAGCAATTATTGGGATCGCAGAGAAAGGATACTTATCCTTAGAATTGACGGTTGCTATGGAAGGTGGACACTCATCTTCTCCGCAGAAAGAAACATCCATAGATGTAATGTCACGCGCGGTAAGCAATGTGAAAGAAAACCCAAGCCCAAGAACTCTTAGTCCCGTACTTAATGCATTTATGGACAAGATGGGACCCGAGATGGATGCTAAAGCTAAGTTTGTTTTTGCTAATCGAAAGATATTCAAATCCCTCATCCTGGATGAAATGGAAAAATCTAACACTGGGAATGCATCAGTTAGAACAACTACATCCCCCACTATCTTCGAGGCAGGTATTAAGGATAATGTAATTCCTACTGCGGCACGTGCAGTAATTAATTTCAGGATCATTCCTGGAGAAACTACTAAAGATGTCATTGCTCATGTCGCGAAGGTCATCAATGATGATCGCATCAATATAGAGATACTTAAAGAAGCTTTTGAGCCATCACCAATTTCGCCAGTAGACAATAGTCAGTATGAAAGCATAGATCGATCTATAAAACAAATTTTCCCTAACATTAGATCAACTCCAAACCTTGTACTTGGTGCAACCGATTCAAGACATTTCACTATTCTTACTGATAACGTGTATAGATTTAGTCCATTCAAAGTAAGTCCTGAAAATCTTACTTGTTTTCATGGTATAGACGAACGGGTACCTAGAAGTGAATTTGAAGATGGGATTAGATTTTATAGACAACTCATAAAGAATGGGAGTCAATAAGTCACATATCTCGACGACTCCATATCTCATACATGGGAGCTCCCTTACTAGAGAAACCCGAGTGATGCCAATGACCTTCGACTAATTCATATTCAAATTCTAAACTTGCCCCTACTCTGGTATCATCTCGCGAAAAGAATTCTAAATTCTCCGTGTACTTCCCATCAATAGTTGTATAACTTCCTCCACCCGTACCCATAAATTCTTTTGTCTCCGTATTGTAAGCAGTCCACTGAAAACGGGAACCAGATAATATTTTCATCGTCTTACGAGACCTATTAATATCTCTTGTTTGAATTTTTCCATCTCTTTTTCTACCAGACATTAACCATGCTCCTTGAAGACTTCCTGGCGAGCCGTCATCTATTCTTGTCCACTTTATATTACTCCCAACAATTCCCATCGTATTATCACTAATAAATACTTCGAAGCTTACTTCACTGCCTACTCGATCAGGAGTCTTCGTATCAAATTCTATTTTTTCTGTCACCGTATTACCCTCCAACTTCCAAGTCCCTCCATTGGTCATTATAAACTTCCCCGTTTTAGCTTCGTAGCTTGTCATAACTTGATATACTTCAGAAAAAACAACTACACTTTTAATCTTCACACCTCCTTCTGATGCGGTGTAAGATTCCCATGCACCTATTAAATTTTGTGCTTGGTTAAGCAATGGGAATAGACAGCAACAAAGTAGAATAGTTAATTTTTTCATTAATTTTTTTTGTTCAGATCAGCATAGCATTTAATAAAGATTGAGCTTAATATCATTAACTTCTTTTACGAATTCTTGTCTAAGTTGTTCAATTCTATCTTTCTGTTCAATTTTACTTAAATAATCAGCCTCTTTGATTTCCTTAATTTGTCAATCAAGGTTTTTTGATAATTCAGATATGTGTTCATTTCGGCCACCAGAAAAAATGTTAGCTTTAAAAAGCTCAACACCATTCATACTTTTAATTACTTATTTTTTCCAGAATAATTACTTCTAAGATAAGTGTTTTCATCCTTCAATAACACATATATAATGCACTATAAAGAATAAGTATCCATTTCTTTAAACCATAGGCGTAATAACAGTAAATTTGCTTTTAATGGCAAATGGAGTTTGTGAAGAGAAGATCTATAAAGCGGTATTCATGGAATACTCCGAGATGCTGCGTAATTTCTTGTATTATAAAACAAGTGATATCGCAAGATCAGAAGACCTAGTTCAGGACGCGTTTACCAAATTATGGGAAAACTGCGCCAAGGTGTCTATTGAGAAATCAAAGTCTTACTTATTTACCATCGCAAATAACCAATTCCTTAATCAGATAGCACATCATAAAGTAGTCCTAAAATTCGAAGGATTAGGCCATTCTGATAAAGATATACAGTCACCAGAGTACTTGTTAGAAGAAAAAGAATTTAAACAACGGATCGAAAACGCTATTTCGGCACTTCCAGAAGACCAACGAGTAGTATTCTTAATGAACCGAATTGATAAGAAAAAATATAGAGAAATAGCTGAAGAATTAGGCCTAAGTGTGAAAGCAATAGAGAAGCGAATGCATAATGCGCTAAAATCATTAAAAAGTATTCATAAAAAATTGTAGGGTAAAATGATCTTAACTTGTTTTTATTATAGAAAGATACTTTAATGTCAGAAATAGACACACTATATGCGAGATGGCTCGATGGGGAACTGAGCGCTGAAGAGATAAAGTCTCTTAAGTCTAGTGGTGATTGGACAGAGCTAGAGGCGCTTGTAAAAGTAACAAGCGAACTTAGCCTCACAGCATATGATAAGGAAGCCGCCTTTAAAAAATTGATGTCTGATAAAGGTGCTAATGCAAAAGTAGAAAACCCAGAAGCACATCGTATTAAATTAAGTACTATTCTATCTGCCGCTGCTAGCCTCGCTTTGCTGTTGGGTGCCCTATTTTTCTTAAGGGAGGAAGCTCCTGACGCTACTGCAAAGTATGGAGAGATAGTACAATATGCTTTTGCTGATAATTCTAGTGTGACACTTAATGATGGGTCATCGATCGTCTATGATGAAGATAACTGGGCTACCGAGAGACTCGTCAAACTGACGGGAGAAGCACTATTCGATGTTGAAAAAGGAAGCAGCTTTATCGTAGAAACTAAAAACGGAACCATAGAGGTCCTCGGGACCTCATTTAATGTGAGAGCATGGGATACCAATCTCTATGTCGAGTGCTATCATGGTAAAGTACGTGTAAATGCAAATGGCAATAGTAAGGAACTAACTAAACTCCAATCACTAAATATAGTAGACGGAACAATGGGAACTATAGACTCTATAAGTCATGAAAAACCCCAGTGGTCTACAGGTAATTCTCGATTTAGAGATGAAAACCTTTCTAGCGTCTTCGAAGAATTAGAAAGGCAATATGATATCAAAGTCAAAAAGGCTAACGCTGCAAAGAAGTTCACAGGTGAATTTACCCACGATGATCTCGATAAAGCATTACGACAGATCACTAAACCTATGGGTCTTGACTACAATACCAATAAGGATTCTAAGCGCGTTATAATCTCGAATTAACTATTTATCATTCTTTGTATTTATTAAAGTCCTCTTTAGTAGTCGTGTTCGTTTTCGTTTGGTCTATGATGGTCGGGCAGAAGCTCAGCTTTGAGAAGGAAGATCTAAATACAATTCTTTTAGAAATAGAACAAAAAACTCCGCTTAGTTTCAATTATGACCCAAGTCTATTAGAAGGGCATACCTATGATGGCACGATAGAACTAAAAAATGCAAAAGATCAGATAGATAAGTTGCTCTATCTTACTCCCTTAACCTTTGAGGCGATAGGAAACAATATCCTCATCATATTACCAGATAAACGTAATTATGAAATTTGTGGATGGATACGCGATAAATCATACAAAACAAATCTCCTTGCAGCTAATGTGTATGCGGATGGCATTGACCTAGGTACACTGACTGATGAGTCGGGTTACTTTGAGTTAGTATTACAAGCTTATAAGAACCAGAAAATCACCATTAGCTATATAGGCTATGTCTCTACAGAGATCATGATAGCCGATATCGTAACTGGAGAATGTAAAGAGATCTATCTTGAAAATGATCAAAACCTACTAGGTACAGAGATAGTCATCAAAGACTACATACATCCCGGAATTACAGAAGGAGAATCCTATAATTCTACAAGTATGGATATCAAGAAAACCATCAGAGCTACCAGCCACGACGAACACGATATATTGAGGACTGTACAAGTACTACCTGGTATAACTAGCCTAGATGAAAGTGCTGGCAATCTAACTATAAGAGGATCTACTCCTGACCAAAATATGCTGGTATGGGAACAAGCAACGCTCTATGACTCTGGACATATGTTTGGGATGATATCTACAGTAAATCCTTTTGTACTAGACAAGGTTAATGTATATAAAGGTGTATTCCGACCTAGTTTTGACAATAGGATAGGTGGGCTCGTAGAAATGTCCTTACCGGCTGATATGCCTTCTAAAATAAGTGGAGGCGTGGGCACAACACTTTCTGAAGGACACGCACACCTTAGCTTACCGGTATTCAAGAATAGACTAGGCTTTATTTTCTCTATGAGAAGGTCAATGAATAACGTAATAAATAGTCCAACTATCAATCGATATACTGAGAAGATCTTTCAAAGAACAAAGTTTGATACCAACCTTACTCAAGACGAACGCAATTATAGAAACGATGATGACAAGATCAATTTTTCTGATATCAATCTCAAAATATTCTTTTCATTATCAAAGAGAATTAACTTCAAAAGTTCTTTCATCTTTACTGGTAATGAATTTAATTCTTTCTCCTTATTCGATGATAATCAATCACAAGATTTCATAAATGAAAACACCTTGGCATTCTCAAATGAATTATCATTTCAATGGAGTAAGAAAGCGAATTCGACTTTTTCACTTATTGTCTCAGATTATAACTTCAATTATTTTTCAGACCTAATTAATTACCCAAATAGAGAGTTGGACCCTGGTGAAGTCTTCATTGATTCAACTGCCTTTTCATTTGATCAAGTTCAAAACAATATAACTGACCTTTCTATGCGTCTCAGTAATAGCTTTTCGCTAAGTTCTAGATCAAATCTACGAATAGACTTTAGTGCAGATTCAAAATACGTAAGCTATAACATCGAAGAAGGCTCGGGATTTAGAAGTGATCTTTTTGAATTTGGTTTTCAAAATGGCATTTTCACGAATATGTCAGTTGCCTATGACCTAAAGACTGAAAAATTTCAGCTGATGGTAGGTTCTAAAGTTAGTTATTACGGTACAATTGATAAACCATTTTTTTCTCCTAGGGTAAGCACTCAGTACTTGATCTCAGAGGACCTAAAACTAAAAGCCTCTGCTGGCAAGGTGTATCAGTTTGTAAGTCAGCTTTCGCTAAATGATGATAATGATCTCGGTTCCTTAAGGAATTTCTGGATCATGGCCAACGAAGATTCTGATGAAATAATGAATGCAAATAAATTCTCCCTAGGCTTTATCAGTAATATAGATGGTTGGTTAATAGACGTAGAAGCATACTATAATAAGAATAAAGGTTTATCAAGCTTATCCGCAGATCTTAATGCAGGAGTCGAATTGGAAGAAAATGGTGAATCGACAGCCCTTGGAATCGAGACGTTAGTCAAAAAACGCTGGAATGCATACACGATGTGGCTAAATTATACACTGAGTGAAAGCAAATATTTTTTTCCTGATACCGACATGGAACCCTTTGCTGCGAATAATGACCACAGACATAACTTGTCAATATTAAATACTTATAATTACAAAGACCTTACCTTTTCATTAAACTATAACTTCCGGTCAGGTCTCCCCTACTCTAGCCCTTCATCTATTAGCATCGTCGAAGTGCAAGGAGAAATTAATTATTCTTTAAAGTTTGATCAACTCAACGATCAAAGACTTGATAACTACCACCGATTCGATGTAGGTGTAACTTATAGGAAGTCACTATTTAAGAATCTAAATATGGAAGCTAATCTCAGCTTTGTAAATATATTAGATGCTAAAAATGTTTACACCCGCAATTCGATCTTAATACCTGATGCTAACAACTCAGGCGTACCCATGATCGAAACTTATGACAAGAAACTACTCAGAAGAACCCCTAAATTCTTGTTCCGTATCTATTGGTAGGTCATCTAGAATAAGTTTCTCTACATCACTATTAGCTATCTCCAAAGTATAAGTTATCTTGATTTTAATCTGAATTAAAAAAATCTATTCCTTAACCGAAAATAACGATAATGTATAGTAAATACTTAACGATTGTATTGCTCATCACTTCATTTCCTCTATTTTCTCAGGTGACCCATAGTGATACACAACTAATTATTAGCACTATTGAAAACTACTTTAATGGTTATATAGAACGAGATAGTCATCAATTGAATAAAGCTTTTGATACACAAAACGGAACGATGAAGGTCCCAACTAAAACTAAAGACGGGAAAGTGAATTTTGAAAATAAATACTTTAGCGATATCATTCCGAAATGGTCATCCAGAGAAAGACTATCACCATCCATTTTGGATAATTGCTCACTAGAAATATTAAATGTGGATATTATTGAAGGTAGAATGAGTACAGCAAAAATTAATATGAAGGTCGACAATACCACTTATATTGATGTGCTTTCTCTGCAGAAAATAAATCAAGAGTGGAAAATCACAAATAAGATGTACGTCATTCTTGGTGATAAGTAATTTCTGGTTAGTCCTTGCACATCCATCAATTTAAAAATTATACTAAGCCTTCAATATAGCTTTTACAACATGAATTAAAAAAATCTAATGCTCTGGTAGGGTAAAATATTCGATGCTTGTTTTAAGTGTATAATAGTTATTTAATCACTTAAAAATTATTTCTTGCCCTATTCAAAATTTCTAAAATTCACTTTTTTATTCTGCTTAGTACTCGTACTTTTTTCGTCTTGCAGCAAAGATGAGGACATCCCAAACGTAGATGAAAAAAACATAGCATCTATCTCAGTGAGAAGCTTAATGGACGTTGATCGTTCAGGTCAACCTGAGTATGCTTCAGGCAGTGTAGGAGAATGCTTTACACTTATATTCCCGATGGACATTGTCTTGCCAAATGGCTCGACCCTAACCACTACCGACGAATACAATTTAGAAGAAGCAGTAGAATCTTACTTCGAAGAAAATCCAGATACCGTAGAGGACCCAAAACCAGTATATCCTATCACTGTCCGACTAGAAGATGGCGCTGATCAAGTCATCGATAATGATGAAGATTTCGAAGTACTTATTATTAGATGTGATTCTTTTCATGAGGATGATATCTTTATCTGCTTCGATATAGAGTATCCTATCACGATCATCTATCCTAATGGTACATCTGAAGATCTTCAAAGTGATGACGAACTTAAAGACGCAATTGCCATTTGGGAATCAACATCCACTGGAGAGGAAGAGCCAACATTAAATTATCCTGTCAAAATAGTATTAGAAGATGGCACCCCTGTAACGATCACTAATGATGAAGAGTTGGAAGATACTTTTGATGCTTGCTACGAGGATTGTGAGGAGGATACCTACCCTGAAGATTGCTTTGATATAGTATTTCCGATCACGATGATCATCGGTGATGATAAGCAAGTCTTCAATAGTCAAGAAGAGATCTACGATACCAAAAATGCTTGGGAAGAGGCTAATCCCAACAGTCCGTTAGATGTCTCAATCGAATACCCGATCACTATTACTCATCCTGATGGAACTCAAGATATCATCACATCTCAAGAAGAATTAGAAGACGCATACGATGCTTGCGAAGAATAACAGAATAGTTCGTTTGAGGGCCAGCAATGAGCTCGGCTCTTATTTATCGACCACCCCTATCTTGTTAGGGGTGGTTTTGTTTTATATGCTATTCTTGTTTTGAATCAC
>ENA-ORXT01000937-ORXT01000937.1-marine-metagenome-genome-assembly--contig:-NODE-937-length-42079-cov-8.423385_pt1 | contig 42079 bp, 33 predicted proteins | sample MGYA00237868_ERZ511482 | MGnify/ENA metagenome assembly ERZ511482 | reverse complement strand
ATTCCGTTTGATCCAGCTGATCCTGTTCCTCCTATTGGTCCTACTGGGCCCTCAGGTCCTGTTAATCCTGTTGCACCCGTCGCTCCAGTCATTCCTGTAGGTCCCGCTGGGCCTGTTTGTCCTGTTGCACCAGTTGCTCCCATTGGTCCTTCTGGACCTGTTAATCCTGTTGCACCAGTTGCTCCTGTCATTCCTGTTGCTCCTACTGGACCTTCTGGACCTGTTAATCCTGTTGCTCCAGTTGCTCCTGTCATTCCTGTTGCTCCAGTTGCTCCTACTGGACCTTCTGGACCTGTTAATCCTGTCGCTCCAGTTGCTCCAGTCATTCCTGTTGCTCCAGTTGCTCCTACTGGACCTTCTGGTCCTGTTAATCCTGTCGCTCCAGTTGCTCCAGTCATTCCTGTTGCTCCAGTTGCTCCTACTGGACCTTCTGGACCTGTTAGACCTGTGGCACCAGTTGCTCCAGTTTGTCCTGTTGCACCAGTTGCTCCCATTGGACCTTCTGGTCCTGTTAATCCTGTCGCTCCAGTTGCTCCAGTTGCTCCTGTCATTCCTGTTGCTCCTACTGGACCTTCTGGTCCTGTTAATCCTGTCGCTCCAGTTGCTCCTGTCATTCCTGTTGCTCCAGTTGCTCCAGTTGCTCCTACTGGACCTTCTGGTCCTGTTAGACCTGTGGCACCAGTTGCTCCAGTTGCACCAGTTTGTCCTGTTGCACCAGTTGCTCCCATTGGACCTTCTGGACCAGTTAGACCTGTAGCACCTGTTGCTCCAGTTTGTCCTGTTGCTCCTACTGGACCTTCTGGACCAGTTAATCCTGTCGCGCCTGTTGCGCCAGTAGGACCAATTGGTCCTACTGGACCTTGACAATCTAGTGTATTAAAAACACCATCATTATTTTCATCTTCATCTGGATCATTTACGCCATTACCATTGGTATCCCAACAGTTAATTCCGTTTGATCCAGCTGATCCTGTTCCTCCTATTGGTCCTACTGGGCCCTCAGGTCCTGTTAATCCTGTTGCACCAGTTGCTCCCATTGGACCTTCTGGACCTGTTAGACCTGTAGCACCAGTTGCTCCAGTTTGTCCTGTTGCTCCCGTAGGTCCTACTGGACCTGTTAGTCCTGTTGCTCCAGTTGCTCCTGTCATTCCAGTTGCTCCCGTAGGTCCGACTGGCCCTTCTGGACCAGTTAATCCTGTCGCACCTGTTGCTCCTGTCATTCCAGTTGCCCCTGTTGCTCCCATTGGACCTTCTGGACCTGTTAGTCCTGTTGCTCCAGTTGCTCCTGTCATTCCAGTTGCTCCTGTTTGACCAGTTGCTCCAGTTTGTCCTGTTGCACCTGTTGCTCCCATTGGACCTTCTGGACCTGTTAGTCCAGTTGCTCCAGTTGCTCCTGTCATTCCTGTCGCTCCCGTAGGTCCGACTGGCCCTTCTGGACCAGTTAATCCTGTAGCTCCAGTTGCTCCTGTCATTCCAGTTGCTCCTACTGGACCTACTGGGCCAGTTAATCCTGTCGCTCCTGTTGGGCCAGTAGGTCCTTCTGGACCTGTCAATCCTGTCGCACCAGTTGCTCCAGTTTGTCCTGTTGCTCCAGTTGCTCCAGTTGCTCCCATTGGACCTTCTGGACCTGTTAGTCCTGTTGCTCCAGTTGCTCCTGTCATTCCTGTCGCTCCCGTAGGTCCGACTGGACCTTCTGGACCAGTTAATCCTGTTGCACCTGTTGCTCCTGTCATTCCAGTTGCCCCTGTTTGACCTGTTGCACCAGTTGGTCCTTCTGGACCTGTCAAACCTGTAGCACCAGTTGCTCCAGTCTGTCCTGTTGCACCAGTTGCTCCCATTGGACCTTCTGGACCAGTTAATCCTGTAGCTCCAGTTGCTCCTGTCATTCCAGTTGCTCCTACTGGACCTTCTGGACCAGTTAATCCTGTAGCTCCTGTTGGGCCAGTTGGTCCTTCTGGACCTGTTAGACCTGTAGCTCCGGTTGCTCCTGTCATTCCAGTTGCTCCGGTAGCTCCGGTAGCTCCTACTGGGCCTTCTGGACCAGTTAATCCTGTAGCTCCAGTTGGTCCAGTTGGTCCTTCTGGACCTGTTAGACCTGTAGCTCCAGTTGCTCCTGTCATTCCAGTTGCCCCGGTTGCTCCAGTTGCTCCCATAGGACCAATAGGGCCTATTGAGCCAGTTGCTCCTGTAGGACCAGTTGCTCCCGTTGCTCCAGCTACACCTGGTGGGCCTTCAATACCTTGAGGACCTACTGGTCCTTGTTTTCCTGTTGGACCTTCTGGTCCCGTAGATCCAGGTGATCCTTGTGGTCCTGTTTGACCAATTGGCCCTTGTGATCCGGTTGCACCGGTAGCACCTGTTGGTCCAGCTGGGCCTGTTGCACCCATACAATCGAAAGCGTTAAATGAGCCGTCGTTGTTTATATCCTCAGAAGGATTAGCCATACCGTCACCATTAAGGTCCCAGCAATTTAGGCCGCCGCCAATAATGGTAGCGCCAACACAGTCGTAAGCATCAAATACACCATCATTGTTTGTGTCTTCACTTGGATCATCTATTCCATTGCCATTTAGATCCCAACAATTGACACCTCCCATACACACCCAATCAGGGGTTACGTCGGTGCCATTGTTAACTTCTAAACACATGGATTCCAAGTTATAGATGATAGCTCCTTTTAAAGGGGTCGGAATTGCATTCCGTTGAGCTGTTGTCATCCTTGGAGGTACGAAAGCTTTGTTTGTGCTTTCCAACTCCAGTAAGGATCCATCGTCAATTGAATTTGGATTGTCTCCTATTTTCACCTGGGAAAAACCCATCTGAGCTGAGAAGAAAACCGCAAAAATCAAAAACGAGAGCCTTACCAGGATTACATTCTGAGAGGGCTTCTCAAAACCAAAAGTGTTGGTAATTAGCTTCATAATTTAAGATCGGTTAAATTTTAAAAATTGTGCAAATATTAAATAAGTATAGTAGCAAAAAGGTGTTTAACCCTTGCTACAGGAGAGTAAGTTTTGATAAGATTTCGCAATAGGAAATTTGGTAGGAGTGGTCGATTACCTAGCAAATATGAAAATTTTTAATCAGAATACTATTGTTACCGTTAGTAAACAAATAAAAATTTAACATATGATAGGCGAAATTGGTATATAATTGATTGTTTTTCTAATTTTTTATAAAATTTTTTGTCAACTATATTACAAACGTGCGAGAAGTGAAAATGCTGCTTTCGGGCTGAGATTCTCATAAAAATGCAAATCTTTCAAGCATATCACTAAATTTGTTCAAAATTATTTATTCTGAGTAAATTAGATAAAAATATCCCTATCCTAAAATGGATTAATTATGCCCTTTGGCTACTACTTTTTGTTGGTATTTTAGGAATTATTATAACTTTTAAAGGGATTATAAATGGCGATATGCCTTCTTTTAGTCAACTTGAGAATCCAGAATATGATCTAGCTTCGGTTATATATGACGTTAAGGAAAGGCCTTTCGGCAAATATTTCATTGAAAATAGAGAACAAATAACATCAAAGGAATTATCTACTCTGGTTCATGATGCCTTGATCTCAACTGAGGATGAAAGATTTTATACTCATACTGGTATCGACCTTAAGGCTTTGATGCGTGTAGCAGTCAAAACTGTACTATTCCAACAAGAAAGCTCTGGTGGTGGAAGTACTATATCCCAGCAGCTTGCAAAGCTTCTATTTAAACGAGAAAGTCTCAGAGGTCAAAGTTCGATTAAGAAGATTATTAGTTTGGTGAAAATCAAACTGAAAGAATGGATTGTAGCTGTAAGGCTAGAAAAGCAATATACCAAGGAGGAAATTATGACCATGTACCTAAATAAATTTGAATTTATTAATGGTGCTCACGGAATAGAGGCAGCAGCCCAAACATATTTTGGAAAAAGCCAGCAAGATTTGCTACCTCAGGAAGCGGCTGTGCTTGTCGGTATGCTCAAAAATCCAAGTCTTTATAATCCAAAAAGATTTCCCGAAAAAACAAAAGAGAGAAGAAATGTTGTGCTGCATCAGATGCTGACGAAAGGTATCATTGAAAGAGAGAATTATGATAGCTTGATTCTGAAAAAGGTTGACATGTCCAATTTTAAGAGAGATGCGCACGATATTGGCCCAGCTCCCTACTTCAGGTCTGAGTTAACTAAATGGCTACGTGAGAAATTGGATGATGATGAAATTACAAAACCAGACGGAACTCCATATGATATTTATAGAGATGGACTAAAGATCTATACGACCATTGATCTCGATTATCAGCGATTGGCTGAAGAATCGGTATTTGAGCATATGCAGGTCAATCAAGAAAAGTATGATAAGGTCTGGAAGAATAGAAACCCATGGACATATGATGCCACTCCTGAGCAAAGAGAAATTAGGAGAAATGTATTGAATAGAAAGCTAAAAGAAACAGAAAGATATGTTGGCTTGCATAATAAGTATCTTTTAAAAATTAAGGAAGAAATATTTACGAAAGTGGGAAAAATTCCGCTCAATGAAAACGTCATCAAAGGACTGATGGGCATTGAAAAAAAGAATGCAAGGCTTTCAAAATTAATTGCTGATGATGTAATAGGGAGGAAAAACGAAACAGCATATCAAAAGCTCCTAAAGTTGGATGAATGGAATGAATTGAAAAATGCATATTTAGAACTTCAGGTTGAATTTGAAGAAGTATTTAATACCAAGATTAAAATGAAGGTATTTGACTATTCTGAGGAAGGGGAAAAAGAAGTTGAAATGTCGCCTTTGGATTCGGTTAAATATCATAACAAACATTTACAAGCTGGATTTCTTGCGATAGAACCATCATCCGGTGCAATAAAAGCATGGGTAGGTGGAGTTGGATATAAGTACTTCAAATTTGATCATATCAACAGTAGACGACAAGTAGGGAGTACTATCAAACCGTTTGTGTATGCGACTGCTATTTCTTTGCAAGGAATAAGTCCTTGTCAAGAATTTGAAGACATACAATATTCAATTGTTCCAGGCGATGCAAATCTACAGGTGGATACTGTTTGGTCCCCAGCTAATGCAAATGGAAAATTTACAGGAAATTTTTACAACTTATACCAAGGTCTTTTGTATTCCAAAAATTCAATCACTGTAAGATTAGTGAAGGAAATGGGAAGTGTAGAAGTGATACGAGAAGTGCTAAATAATGTCGGTATAGATAAAGACGAAAGATATCCAGATGGAAGGCTGGTCATACCTCGTGTACCGTCGATTTGTCTTGGCGCCATGGATCTTACAGTTATGGAAATGGCTGGAGCTTACACTACATTTCCAAATGGTGGAACTTATACTGAGCCCGTATTTATTTCTCGTATTGAAGACAAAAATGGGAAGGTACTATATGTGGGAGTCCCCGAAAGAAAACAAGCTATAAATCCACTGTACAATGCAGTAATATTAGACATGTTACAAAATAATGTTGGCGGTGGATATGGCTTGGGTGTAAAAGTTCCAATAGGTGGCAAAACTGGTACTACCAATGACTATGCCGATGGTTGGTTTATGTCTGTGACACCAGAATTGGTGATGGGAACTTGGGTTGGTGGTGATGATAAATGGATTAGATTTTTGACTCTTGCAAATGGGCAAGGATTTGAAATGTCAAGACCAATTGTCAAAAAATTTGTCCAAAAACTAGAGAAAGATTCCTTGGCTAATTTTAATTCACAAGTTAAGTTTCCAGAGCCTCCTTCAGGTTTTAACAGCTTGAGAGATTGCGATAAATATAAACAAGTCAAACCTGAAGAAGAACAGAGTTTACGATTAGAAAAGAAACAAAAATTTGATGAGTTTGATGAAGAATTTGACGAGGAATTTGATGAAGAATTTGATGAAGAATTTTAGAAAAATAATAATTAATAATTGATATGAAACCACACATTTTTAGTGCGATAAATGCTTTTACAATGTTGGCTGTAGGAGCATGGGGATGGAAAATGGGAACTTCTCCAACTGCTTTGATTCCTGTTTTACTAGGAGGGCTTTTATTACCCTTAAATAACGGAATAAGACATGAAAGCAAGGTAGTTTCTCATGTTGCTGTTGTCATTACTTTATTTGCAATCTTTGGATTGGGAATGGCATTAAAAGGGGCAATAGGAAGGGAAAATAGTGGTCAGATAATGCGAGTAAGCATCATGTTATTTACTGCGATTTTGGCCATGATAGCTTTTGTAAAAAGCTTTATAGACGCCAAAAAGAGAAGGGCTAAAACTTAGAGGTTAATAGTAAATCAATATCTGTATATTTTAGATTGAATGACTTAGCAATGTAAGCATTGGTCACACATCCTTTGTAGGTATAAACGCCATTTCTTACCCCTCTATTTTCGAACAAAAGATTGTCAAAATTACCTGTACTTCCAGACTTGATTAATATGGGTGTGATGATGTTGCTTATGGCCACTGAAGCAGTCCTAGGGACTTTTGAAGCTATGTTTGGAACACAGTAATGAATGACTCCATGTTCTTCAAAGGTCGGGTTCTTATGGCTTGTTAATCTAGACGTTTCAAAACATCCTCCTTGGTCAATGCTTACATCTATTGCAACAGAACCATTCTTCATTTTGGATATCATTTCTTCTGTAACAAGAATAGGGGCTCTACCACTACGAGAATGAACAGCACCGATCACAACATCTGCACTCATAAGTTGATATCCTAGATAGACTGGATTATAAGTGGAGGTGTGCAATTGTCTTCCAACAAGAGATTGAATCCTCATTAATTTGCTGACCTCGTTGTCAAATATCCTTACTGAAGCACCTAATCCAAGTGCAGTTTTAGTTGCAAATTCCCCAACAACACCTGCACCTAAGATTACAACCTTTGCAGGTGGCACACCTGAAACTCCTCCTAGTAAAACGCCCCTACCGCCATTAACAGAACTTAGAAGTTCGGCAGCTGTAAGCATGGCACTCATACCTGCTATCTCTGACATAATTCTAACCACCGGGAAAGAACCATCTTCAGATTTATAGTATTCCATTGCGATGGTTGTGATGTGCTTTTTTTGCAATGCTTGGACAAATTCTTGACTAAGTACAGGTAGATGCAATGGTGCAATTATCATCTGATCCCTGTGGCATAATTCAATTTCCTGTAGTGTCGGTGGGGCTGCTTTGACCAGTACTTGAGAATTAAAAACCTCCTCTTTACTATTGGTTATTTCTGCGCCAGCCTCAGAATAGTCGTGATCAGAAAAATTGGATTTAAGTCCGGCTTTTGATTCTACAATTACCTTATGACCATATCCTACCAAAGTTCTTACACTGTTTGGAACCAATGAAATACGGTTTTCTTGAAGTGTATCTTCTAGAGGTATTCCAATAGAAATACTTCTTTTCTTTTGCTCGACAAAAATTGTTTCTGCTTGTGTTTGGTATTGCCCTTCTGAAAAGAATGAAGAGAAACCAGATTTGTGTCCATCTCCTGCCATAACTTTAAATTACAATTTAATTTTTAAAAAATGATTGCGAAGAGCTTTGATTAAGAAAAGCTAAGAAACCTATTTTCATCATCCAAAATTTTTATCTCGATAAGGTGGTACTCATTTGGTAAGATAGGCTTAACAAGATCAGGCCATTCGATGATGCATAGACGGCCAGAATCGATATATTCTTCAATTCCGATATTAAGGGCTTCTTCTATGGATTCCAGACGATAAAGGTCCATATGATAGATAGTATCACTTTCATTAAATGCGTATTCGTTGACCAATGAAAAAGTAGGAGAATTGACCAAATTGTAATTTATAAGTTCATCCACCAAATATTTGACGAAAGTCGTTTTACCAGCCCCCATTTCGCCATTTAAGAGAATTAAACTATGGCTAATCATTTTTGCGATTTCTTGGGCTACAAATGGGAGGTCAGATTCTTTTGAAATAGTGAAGTTTTTCATCAATAAGTATCCATATTTATCTAAATGAAAGGGAAATTATATTTTGATAGAAGAAATGCAAAAATAAGAATAAGAATTTTCACGCAACTTATTGTCTATGAAATAGTTACAATAATGTAAAAGACTAATACAATTGGACAAATAGGAGTCTTGAAATGGTCAATTTATGAGGTTTTAGCCTTATATTTGCCAATCGTTAAATTAAGAATATAAGCTTATTAAATGGCAGACAATAAAAGTAACTATAGTGCTGATAATATACAGGCACTAGAGGGATTAGAAGCGGTAAGAAAAAGACCAGGAATGTATATCGGTAGCACCGATGCAAAAGGATTACATCATTTGGTCTGGGAGGTAGTAGATAACTCGATTGATGAGCACTTAGCAGGCTATGCTAGCCATATTGATATGGTCATCCATGAAGATAACTCGATTACTGTCGTTGATAATGGTAGAGGTATCCCAACTGGTATGCATGAGAAGTTGCAAAAATCTGCATTAGAAGTAGTAATGACTGTACTGCATGCCGGTGGAAAATTTGACAAAGACACATACAAAGTATCTGGTGGATTGCACGGGGTTGGGGTATCATGTGTTAATGCCTTATCATCATACTTGCGTGCGGAAGTACATAGAGATGGTAAAATATATGAGCAAGAATATTCGGAAGGAATACCCCTAGGTGATGTAAAACAAATTGGCGATACTGATAAAAGAGGGACAACAATTACATTTAGACCGGATGGAACTATATTTCAATCTCTTGTCTACAACTTTGATACACTTGCACAAAGAATGCGAGAGTTGTCTTATCTAAATACTGGCTTACATCTTACACTTATTGACGAAAGAGAAAAGGAAGACGATGGAAGTTTTAAGAAAGTTAGTTACGTTTCTGAAGGTGGATTAAGAGAGTTTGTCACATATGTGGATGAAGGCAGAACTCCATTGATCTCAAAACCAATTCACGTAATTGGAAAAGAAGAAAATGTTGAAGTTGAAGTTGCCATGCAATACAATACTAGCTTCTCTGAAAATATCTACTCGTTTGTAAACAATATCAATACGAGAGAAGGTGGAACACATGTAAGTGGATTTAGAAGAGCTATTAATAGAGTGTTCTCAAAGTATGCGGAGGACAATGGAATGTTCAGCAAATTAAAATTTAAGGTATCAGGTGAGGATTTTAGAGAAGGTTTGACTTCAGTCGTTTCTGTAAAAGTTCCTGAGCCACAATTTAAAGGACAAACGAAGGGTGAGTTAGGTAACCAAGAAGTTACTGGGATAGTTTCTAGAGCTGTTGGTGATGTCTTATCTGCTTATCTGGAAGAGAATCCAAAGGATGCAAGAAGAATCGTAGACAAGGTGATTTTGGCTGCAACAGCAAGACACGCTGCCAGGAAGGCACGAGAAATGGTGCAGAGAAAAAATGTACTTACAGGTAGTGGCTTACCAGGAAAACTTTCAGATTGTAGTTCGAAGGACCCAGGAGAAAGCGAAATATTTCTTGTCGAGGGAGATTCTGCCGGTGGAACAGCAAAGCAAGGACGAGATAGAGGCTTTCAAGCAATCCTTCCATTGAGAGGTAAGATTCTAAATGTGGAGAAAGCAATGGAGCATAAAATTTATGAAAATGAGGAGATCAAAAATCTCTTTACAGCTCTTGGAGTATCCATTGAAGACAAAGATGGAGAAAGACATCTTAACATTGAGAAACTTAGATATCACAAAATAGTCATCATGTGTGATGCCGATGTAGATGGTAGTCACATTGTAACATTGATACTTACATTCTTCTTTAGATACATGAAGCCGTTGATTGAGCAAGGATATATTTATATCGCAGCTCCACCGCTCTACATGGTCAAAAAAGGAAACACCAAAGTGTATGCGTGGGATGATGAAGAACGTCAAAGTATCATTGAAAATATGGGTGGTGCTGAAGCAACTGGAATCAAGACTCAAAGATATAAGGGGCTTGGTGAAATGAATGCAGATCAACTTTGGGAAACAACAATGGATCCAGAAGAACGAATCTTACGTCAGGTAACTATTGAAGACGTCAATGAGTCCGATAGAATCTTTTCTATGTTGATGGGGGATGAAGTACCTCCTAGGAGAAGATTTATTGAGACGAATGCTAAGTATGCTAATATAGACGTCTAGCGACAGGGTCGCATGACGTCTATATTAGAGACGCTAGACTTGCAGACGCCAGACTTGCAGACGCCAGACTTGCAGACTTGCAGACTTGCAGACGCCAGACTTGCAGACGCCAGACTTCCAGACTTTGGTGGCCTGCAGATATTAGCTATCTCAACAAAGGGAATAGCAAGATATAATGTGTTGTTTTTAAAGATTGGGAAAGAAACTCATGCTTTTTTATTTGTCTATACTATGGCGCCGGAGCAAAATCTGTTTTGTTTAATGACACCCTATTCGACTACGCTTTATAAGCTTCGTCGAATGGAAAAGATATTAAATGTGGAGGTAAATGTCTGGATAGGGGCAAATGGGGAGGCTTGGCTTGCTTATTGTATTGATTTTATTGATGATAGATAAGGTAAAAGCTGGTATAATTGGCTTGGGCAGGCTAGGAAAGTCCTATGCTCAGTTGATACAAAAGAATGTGAAGCATGTAGACTTGCTGGCGGCGTGTAGTCTTAGCCAAGAGGAATTGGCATTTGCCAAGACTAAACTAGGTGTGCAATATGCTTATACAGACTATCATCAAATTGTAAACAATCATGATATTGACGCAATTTTTTTGCTGAGTCCTCCTCAGCAACATGCCATGCAAATAATAGATGCTGTTAATGCTGGCAAACATGTTTTTACTACTACTCCACTTGCTACCAACGTTGAAGATTGCGAAGCTGTCATCAAAGCTGTCAGAAGTCGCCCTTCTCAGGTTGTAATGATTGGATTTGAGCATAGGTATGATTCTGCATACATGCGAGCAAGAGAAATTATAAAGAAAGGACAGATAGGTGATCCAGTGCTGGTTCACTCTGGGACTTTTGACAAGGAAAAAAACGATAGTTACTATCAGCAGCATGGAGCAAATGGCGGAGGGATATTTTTAGAATTGAATATTAAAAATATAGACATTGTCAGATGGTTGACTGGAAAGGAATTTTCAAGTGTAACTTCTGCCGGTGGAGCTTACAAGTATGATATATTCAAGAAATTGAATGATGCAGATAATGTGATGTCATTGATAGAGTTAGAAGGAGGTGGAATAGCGAATGTTTCTGCTTCAAGAATTTCGCAAGATGGATTCAATACGAAGACATTTGTATTAGGGACTGAGGGCTCGTTGGAAATCTTAGATTCAAGTCCTTCCGAATCAATAAGAATATATAATACTCAAGGAATCAAAACACAGGTTCCTCAAAGTTATTTTGAAAGATATGAACTCGCTCTGCTAGCGCAGGCAAATGACTTTGTAAGTTGTATTCAACATTCCCAAAAACCTATGGTAAATTTGGAAGATGGATTGGAGGCAACTCGAGCTGCAGTAGCAATGACAAAGTCTTTCTTAATGAAGGAAAGGATTGTAATCGATCGGTAAATCTATTTTGTAGTACTTCCAGTTAACTTCAAATTTTTCTTTCATTCCTACGAACTCAAATCCGCACTTTTCTAAAACTCTACAAGAGCCGATATTTTCTCTCATTGCATAAGCAACAATTTCTGTTAGGTTTAATTCTTCATAAGCATACCAAAGGCAAGCCAAGCCAGCTTCTGTGCCGTAAGCTTTATTCCAAAATCGTTTGTGAAAGCGATATCCCAAATCTACTTCACTTTCCTCTGGGTGGTATTTCAACCCACACCAACCGATAACTTCATTTGTTTCTTTTAGGATGGTTGTCATTCTACCAAAACCATATCTTTGGTAGGTATTAATCTGGTAATCCTCAAAGAATTTCCTTGCTTCTGCAATGGTATGAAAGATTGCATCTCCGGTATACTTCAATACATTCCAGTCTGCATTCAACAAAAACATTTCCTCGCAATCTTCAGGATGAAAGTTTTTAAAATACAATCTCTCTGTTTCAAGTAATGTCTTCAAATTAATACCCTTTGTTTATTCCTTTTTCGATGGCTGGAACTCCTTTTTCCATCCATTCTGGCATTGGCGCATCCATCAGATAGTGGTCAAAAAATTGCTCCATTCTTCTATTGAAATCTACTCGATTTTGTCTTTTAAGTGGCCAGTGTGGCTCATCATTATAGTTAAGCAACCAAGCCTCCTTGTCAAGACGTCTCATTGCTACAAAAAATTCGATTCCTTGATACCATGGGACAGCACCATCTTTGTCATTATGTAAAATCAAAACCGGTGTTTCTATTTTATCAACATTAAAGATTGGCGAATTGGCGAGGTATACTTCTGGATCTTCCCAAAGTGTCGCTCCTAATCTGCTTTGGGTGTGTTCATATTGAAACATTCTGCTCATTCCACTTCCCCATCTGATTCCACCATAGGCACTTACCATATTCACCACAGGAGCTCCTGATTCTGCGCATTTAAAAATTTTTGTACGCGTCAATAGGTGAGCGATTTGATATCCACCCCAACTATGGCCTTGGACACCCATTCTAGATTCATCAATAAATCCCTTCTCCAAAAGCGCCTCCATTCCTGACATCACAGCATCATAGCAACTTTCTCCGGGCTCCCCTACTCTATATTGGATGTCAGGATTAAAAATGACATATCCTTTGTTGACATAGTAGCTGTAATTTATTGTTGACCTATGCGGGTAAGGTGCTCTATGTCTGTTTACGGTATGGCTACTTCTCTCATAAAAATTAACAATGAGTGGATATTTTTTCCGCTCATCAAATCCATCGGGCAATATCAACATCCCAGTTAATTCCTCGCCATTAGGGGCATTCCATTTCATCAGTGATGAGTTGCCCCAAGCGTATTCTGATTGTTGTGGATTGACAGAAGTAAACTTGATTCCATTGCTGAAATTATCTACTTGAGTATGAATGTTGTCTGGATAAACTTTGAAGCTCTGTTTTGTATAAACAAGGTCACTAGAATTTTTGGCCTTTATAGGTCTCCTTGTATATGCATATGATCCTTTATCAATAACCTCAAGGTCATTAGTTTTTAGATTTAGCATCGCATAACCTTCTGACTTATCATTTTGATCATGAAAATGAATCATGACAGTAGTATCTGCAGGCAGACTGATCAGATCACGATTTAGATTTACATATCTGTATTCGATTTTTGATTCTCTACCCTTGGTAAGACGTTCTGCTTTCTCCTTACCATTGGGGTCTACTTTCCAGATATCATATCTATCATAAATTAGGACGGTATCATCATTGTCGAGCCAAGCTGCAAGACCATAATGCCATGCATCCATCGGGCGGTCATTTAATTCATCATAGCAGATTATGTTTTCTCCGTTGGTTATTTGGACCTTCGCCTTTGTTGACAAATTAATCGTGTTCCACACAGAATCTGCTCTACTGTACCAGTAGCCATATTTGCCATGAGGCGAAACTCGCACATCACCATAAAGTTTGGTAAATAATTTTTCCGTTGTGCCAGTCTCAAGATTTACAACAAAGACATCATTATAGTCATGTCCCTCCCAACTTACAAATCTTTGATAATTCTTATCATTGATTCCAATTGTAAGATTGTGTTTCAAATCTCTGTCGTATTGAATAACAGGTAGGTCTTCAGATTCAAGTTGGGTAATTTTACCATTGATTGTATTGTATGCACAATCATAATACCTGTTCTTTTCTCTCTCGCTTCTTACTTCTTGTTGAGTGTAGAGTACCTGATCGGTATGTGACCAAACTTCAACATTGACAATTTCGTCATCTAAAATTGTACTGTCTTGGATCAATGGTTTGGGAGCAATCCCGAAAAGCATTTTGCTTCCATCCTTGGAAAATCTAAACTTTCCATTTTCACTTACGTTCCAATCCGTAGGCATATATGCGGCTTCACTTTTTGATATTATTTCAGCCTGCCTTTGTCCTTTTTTATAGAAGTAGACATCATATGGTTTTATTTCTGCACCCGTAGTATCTACATTGAGCATAAAAGCAACTTGTTGTCCTGCTTCATCTATTGTCAAGTTTTTATACTTGCCTTTAGTCTCGCATAGCTTATACAGTTTTTCATTCTCGGAATCAAAGAGTGTAATCTGATCTTGCTCTAATGTATCAGTTCCAGTAGAATGCATTACAATATTTGGTGAGTACTTTGCTATTTGAAAATCAGTGATGTATTCAAATTCTTTTGAAGTATTGTCCGACATTTTCAAGACCTTCAATAACGTACCTTTTTCTCCCCCTTCTTTTCGTTTTATGACTTTCATCGAATCTGTCACTGCTATTACATTGGTATCCTTTTCAATTTCTTTATCTATTTCTTTTCCAATATTTTTCTTATCCTTTTCGTCCTCTCTCTTTTCCATTTTGACTGCAATATATCCTCCTACTCTCTCAGGCATTTTGAAGGATTTGAAGTTTGCTATTTTCTGAAGATCCTTGGTGGCAAAATTAAAAATTGCCAAGGTATCATTTGGTAAATCTTTTTTCTTTGTCTTCTTTCGCTTGAGCATTTCAAGAGTATCCAAAGGAGGGTGGATTTTAAAAACTGCAAAACCACTATCAAAATCTATTTTTACTTCATCAGACCTTTCAAACGTATAAGTTTTTGTCTCTCTGGTATTGTAGAGATTTAAAGTGGGATTGCCTTTTCCTGGTTTCACTACATAGGCAATCCAATCTCCATTATTACTAATGGAACGTTCGCTAATAGAATTCCAAATGTCAAATGTTGTATAGTCCATTTTGTTTTGTGCATAGGAAACATTTGCGGTAAGCGAAATAATGAAAATTATAATTAAGAGTCTCATCCTTATTGGTTTGAATAAAATTGATTAACAATATAGTGAAGGGAGATTTAGAAATAAGAAAACATGGTCTGTATTATTGGAATCAATGGATATTTGCACATGATTTAAACTTTATAAGTAAGCATGATGAGATTTTAATGATTAAGATCATCATTACCGATGAGCTTAATTAGCTAAAAGAAATGCTGATTGGATGATCTTTGAAATATCAAAAACAAATAATTATGTATTTTTTTCGAAGCAAGTTTAGAGACAATTTATTGGGGATCTATTTTATTTATGGTTGTGGTGATATACAATCATTCGTTAGAAAAAATTTAATCATTTTACGTAAACCAAGTCTCATATATATTGTTAGATAAATAAAAATACTATGAACTTATTAGACAGAATTACAACAATTATGACAGAGAATCCCATAACTGTTGGAGAGGATGAAAGCTTGGTAAAAGTAGACGAGATTTTTAACGACAAAAAGATTCATCATCTACCAGTTGTTGATGGATCTAAACTGATTGGTATGGTCAGTAAGTCTGATTTACTGTTTTTTAAAAGAGGTTTCAATAAAAATAACTCAGAAAGTGAAGACTTAAGACTTAATTCAACCTCCGTGGCAGACATTATGACAACGGGAGTTGCAAGCTTGGAAAGCGATGCAAAAATTAATGTCGCATTAGAAATATTTAATGAAAATTTGTTTCACGCAATTCCAATAACTCAAGAAAATGCTCTTGTAGGGATTGTAACTACATTCGATGTTATTAAGCAGATTTCAACTGATAAGCTTGTAGAAAATAAATACAATTAAGAGCTCTGAGCAAAGGGATTTTTTTAGCTTCTAGTATTTTGACAGATGTAGTCTCTCAAGATTTGCTAGAAGCTTACTGAATGATTCTTGGTCTACAACAAAGTACTCTAATGAGAAGTATTACATTTTTCTTACTATTCAAAGTCATTTAACTTGAGATAAATTGTCTATTCAAGGATGGTCTATTAATTTCACAGGTAGAAAGGATTTACCTTAAGATTGCCAAATGACGACCAAAGACTACAAAGAAATGTTGGACAAAATACCCACTGACCCAGGTATATATAAATACATGGCTGAGGATGGGACCATTTTGTATGTGGGTAAGGCCAAAAATATAAAAAAGAGGATTGGTAGTTATTTTGGTGAGAAGAAAAATCAGCTTTATAAAACTCGATCTCTAGTAAGAAATGCGCACCATCTGGAATTTACTATTGTTGATACAGAGCAAGATGCCCTTCTCTTAGAAAGCACCTTAATCAAAAAATACCAGCCGAGGTATAATGTCAATTTAAAAGATGCAAAATCTTATACTTATATTTGCATCAAGAAAGAAAGATTTCCAAGGGTATTTTTTACTAGAAAAGTTATAAGAGATGGCTCCACCTACCTTGGCCCATACACCTCAAAATTTCGAGCAAGAATTATTTTAGATATAGTAAAAAAACTTTTTACTCTAAGAACCTGCAATCTTAAACTAAGTGAAGAAAATATTAGAAAGGAGAAATTTAAAGTTTGTCTCGAGTATCATATTAAAAATTGTAAAGGACCATGTGTTGGTCTTGAAAGCCAAGAAGCATATGATGCAAATATTTTACAAATAAAAAATGTCCTGAAGGGAAACTTCAAACCAGTAAAACAATATCTAGAATCGATGATGCAATTGTATTCTGAACGAATGGAATTTGAGTATGCTCAAGATGTTCAGATGAAACTGGAGGAATTGAAAAAATATCAAGCAAAGTCGATGGTGATGAGTAGCACCTTAGAAGACCTAGATGTGTTTGCCTTTAGGGATGAAGAAGAAAAAGCATACGTTACCTACCTCAAAATAGTCAATGGTGCACTGATCAATACCGATACTGTTGAACTAGAAAAAAACCTAACCCTACAGGCTAAAGACTTACTTCAGTTTGCCATTGATAATCTTAGAAATAAATTCAATAGTGTGGCGCATGAAGTTGTTGTACCATTTGAAGTAAATATTATTGAAGAGAAAATCAAAGCACAGGTACCTCAGAGAGGTGAAAAGAAAAAACTATTGGACCTTGCTGAAAAAAATCTCACCTACTTTGTATTGCAACTAAAGAAAGATAGAGCAACTAGAGTAAAGAAACAAACGAGTGCCGAGCGAATTTTAAAGACTATGAAAAAGGATTTGCAAATGGATGTACTACCTTATCACATAGAATGCTTTGATAACTCAAATATTCAAGGAACAAACCCTGTGGCAAGTTGCGTAGTTTTTAAAAATGCAAAACCCTCCAAGAAAGATTATCGCAAATTTAATATCAAGACAGTAGTAGGGCCCGATGACTTTGCATCCATGGAAGAGGTGGTCTACCGTCGATACAGCCGATTGCTCCAAGAAGGAGAAGGCCTACCCCAGTTGATCGTGATTGACGGAGGAAAAGGGCAATTAAGTTCTGCTATGAAAAGCATTAAACTACTTGGACTTGAGGAAAGGATTTTGGTGATTGGCATTGCTAAGCGATTGGAAGAAATATATTTTCACGAGGACCCAATTCCCATTTATATCAATAAGAAGTCTGAGTCTTTAAAAGTTATTCAACATCTTAGAAATGAGGCCCACAGGTTTGCCATAACTTTTCATAGAAACCAGCGATCGAAAAACATGATTCAATCAGCGCTGACGGAAATTCCAGGAATTGGAGAAAAAACGGCTAACACTTTATTAACGGCATTTGGTTCAGTGAGTAATGTGCGCGATCAATCTTTAGAAATATTACAAGCATTGATTGGAAAAGCAAATGGGAAAAAAGTGTTTAATTACTTTCATCATGCTGAATAATCTGAATTAATCAATGGAAGTTTTTAATAAAATTTGTGCGCTTCTTGATGAGTATGAGGTCACATACATTCACAAAGAACACGAGGAGACATTGACTTCTGAAGAAAGTGCAAAAGTGAGAGGTGATGATCTTGCTTCAGGAGCAAAAGCTATTCTATACAAGGTACAGGATCAATTTTATATATTTGTTCTTGCTGCTGACCAGAGATTGGATACAAAATTAATCAAGCAGTATTTTAAACATCAAGGATTAAAAGCTAAGAAAACAAGATTTGCGACAGCGGATGAATTGAAAGAAATGACTGGATTGGTGCCTGGCTCTGTACCTCCTTTTGGACGCCCCATTTTAGATTTTCCGTTGTATGTCGATCCGAGTTTGTTGGAAAATAAGTTTATTGCATTTAACGCAGGCTCCTTGACCAATTCATTGTCAATGTCACTAGATGATTATATGAAAATTTGCGATGCAAAAGTTTTTGATTTTACCAAAGAAGCAACAGCGTCATGATATTGGTTTATTGTTCTAGAAAGGAAATAGGTCAGAACTGGGCAAAAGCAGTAGCTGCAGAATTTGGAGAAGACAAAGTCTTTCTTAGAAAAGATTTACCTGATCCAAATAAAATAAAAATTGCACTTAGCTGGAAGGCACCTGTGAGAATGTTGCAGGAATATCCCAATTTGAAATTAATACAATCATTGGGTGCAGGTGTTGATCATATTTTTGATGCGGATAATGTTGTTGGTGGTGCCAAAGTCGCTAGAATAGTCGATCCACAATTGTCTGAAGACATGTTCGAATTTGTGCTTGCAATTGTTCTCAATAAAATGAAAAATTTACATAAGTACAGAGATCAGCAGCGTAGCATGATTTGGAAAGAAAAAAGATATCGCTCCATATCAGATGTCAAGTTGGGGATATTGGGTTTGGGTGTGATAGGTACTTTAGTAGCACAAAAATTGGCAGCGATCGGATTTGATTGTATGGGATGGTCAGGGTCAGAAAAGAACATAGAAGGCGTAAAATCTTATATAGGAAATGAAGGCTTGAATGATATGCTTGCTCAAACTGACTTTCTTATTAATATTCTTCCATTGACCAATGCGACCAGAGGCTTCATTAACATAAACTTGTTGAGGAAGTTAAAAACGGGTGCCTATGTCATTAATGTAGGTCGGGGGCCTCATGTTGTTGACCAAGATATTTTAAAAGCTATTGAGGAAAGAATGATTTCAGGAGCGGCGTTAGATGTTTTTCACGAAGAGCCATTGCCGCTAGATCATCCTTTTTGGGTAAATGAAAATATAGTATTAACTCCACATATTGCTAGCATCACAAATATCAAAACTGCAAGAGAACAGATATTTGAAAATATCAGAAGATTCTTGAATGGAGAAAAGGTCTTGAATGAAGTATCTGTAGAAAAGGGCTATTAAAATTTAGCTCCAGCGCCCACATATAATAGTTCGGGATAACCAAGTCCTCCTCTAACAAGAAAATGCTGGAATTCCCACCTCAATCCAATATTACCCATCACAGTAAATTCAGTTCGAAATTCATCTAGAGTATTTGGAGCAGGCTCTAGCGGAGGTAGTAGTTCTTCAAAATTTGTGACTTTTATATGGTTGACTCCAACACCTAAACCAAACTCTAAACAGTATATCAATTGAGTTGCAAAAATGCCTGTATACCATTGTATTGGATTTCCGTTTTCAACAGTTCCACCTTTATTTAGCCTGAAATTTCCACCTACTATCCTTGCCTTGGTTGTGAATATATCTTTCTGGAAAATCGTGCGCTCGTATGACAAGGAAAGTTGATCTGTCCAGATGATGTGTCCATAGCTTATGTACATTGCATTCTTCTTTTCAGTCTGCGCTTGCGCAAATGATTGTAAGGAAAATAAAAACAATGCGAGTAAAATAAAGATGACTTTAGCTTGTAATGTTTTCATAGTAATGATTGATTGTTTATAGATATATCGGAAGAATCAATGATTAGGTTGGGAGTTGTTAATTATCTCTCTCCACAATAAAATCGACCAAAGCCAGTAGTGATTCTTTTGCCGGAGAGTTTGGAATAAATTCGATGCGACTTAAAGCTGAGGCTTTGTAATTCATCATTTTTTCTTGGGCGTATTCTATGCCTCCTGATTGCAGAACGTAATCGATTATTTCTTTGACCTTTGCTTTATTTTTTGAATCCTTTTTGATGTATCGAATGAATTTCTTTTTGACTGAAGGTTCTGCTTTATTCAATGCATAGATCAGAGGAAGGGTCATTTTCTTTTCTTTGATATCAATTCCTCTTGGTTTGCCGATAAAATTAGTCCCGTAGTCAAAAATATCATCTTTAATTTGGAAGGCTATTCCAATTTCTTCACCAAATAAATGGATGGCCTCAATTACCTTTTCATCCTTGGAGGATGAAACTGCGCCTGCCTTACATGAAGCTGCGATGAGAGATGCTGTTTTTTGTTTTATGATATCAAAGTAAACATCTTCTTTTATGTCCAAGCGCCTTGCCTTTTCCATTTGCAACATTTCCCCTTCTGTTATTTGTTGCACTGCCTTACTAAGGATTTTTAATTGTTCAAACTCATCATTATCTAGGGCAATAAACAATCCTTTGGTGAGTAGGTAATCACCAACAATCACGGCGATTTTATTTTTCCAAAGCGCATTAATGGAGAAAGCTCCACGTCTCATGGAAGAATCGTCAACTACATCATCGTGTACAAGTGATGCTGTATGCACTAATTCGATTAATGACGCAGCAGTATATGTAGAATTATTTATTTCGCCACAAGTTTTGGCGCAGAGGAAAACCAGCATTGGTCTTACTTGCTTGCCTTTTTTTTGCACGATATAGTGCATAATCTTATCTAAAAGAGGGACGTTGGACTTCATTGCATCTCGAAAATGGCTTTCGAATTTTTGCAATTCCCCTGAAATAGGATCTTTTATTTTATTCAGTATTGAGCTGGACAAGTTTTAATATTAGCTTATAAATGTAACATAATAATTATGGTAAGGTTTAGCTTGTAGATGCTATTCTCAGAATTTTCGGTAAATGACAAATTACCATGAGGTCAAGCCAAATGTATGGATTTGTACTTACCTTTGGCTAAAATTCTACAAATATGAGAGTTGTCTTATTTTTTACTCTGTGCTTCTTATCGTCTTCTTGTGCCCAACTCACTAGGCTTGATACAGGAAGAACTGTAGGTAACAATAATATGGAAATAGGAGGATACATTGCAGCCTATGGTCTTAATGAAGCCGCAAGTCCAGATTTAGGATCTGTCGCCTTACCAGTATTAGGATTTCAAATGAATTATGGATTTACGGACAAGATTGATATTAATGCTTCACTTAATACTTCAGGAAATATCTATATAAATCCAAAGTTTCAACTTGTGGGAGATCAAGAAAGTTCGTTTGCTCTTTCCTTGTTACCAGGAGCTGATGTACAAGTTGGAGATATCGATGGAACTGATGATAGACTGATTTTCAGACCTCATTTTTCTGCTATACTCTCTTTCCACCAAGATGAGTGGGCAGCTTTTTTAGAGCCAAAGTATATTTATCAGAATGTGACAGAGAGTCATTTTTTAGGAGCAACAATCGGAGTAGAATATTTCTTAAACCAAAGAACAAAATTTGCCTTAGGTTATTCTTATTTTCCGCTTGTTGGTACAGACTTGGCGCCTGGTTCAAGTCTATATAATATTGGATTTGGTTTGAAGAGACACATTAAGCTTTAAAAAAAAGGAAAGATTAAAAATTAAAGATCCCACACATCAAGGGTACGGGGTTAATACCGTCTACTTCCTCAACAATCTTTAATTTTCAATCTTCGTTACCCTAGAGCAATTTCACTAGTCTAATTTCTTAGAAGTCTTTAATAACTCTAGTTGAGATGAAATCATGCTCATCTTCAAGTAAAAGCTTTAAGAAGTACACTCCTTTTGGGTATGAATTTACACCGATGTTAAGTGAAGATGTACCTACAGGAACTGTAAATATCATTTCCATGTTCTCATCGAGAAATTCTACATTCAAAATAGTCTTGACAGTTTCAATATCAATTTGCTTATTTTCTTTGTTAAAGCTCATCGATCTGACTAAAGCAGTCATTCTAGAATCTGTTGTTTCCATTTCGAATTCGATTCCACCAGCATCACCACTAACGGGGAAGTGAGGATAGGTAGAGCCTCCAAGAAACAATGACATTAGTAAAAAAGGTAGGATGTTTCTTAATTTTAGGTGGTTTGGGTACATAAAATTCCTTTTTAAGTAAAAAAACATATTATCGAAATTTTTAATACCAAAATTGAGCCAAAAAAAAGGCTCTCGTACGTACGAGAGCCTAAAATTATGTTTCTAACGCAAATTAAAACTGCTATATCTTGTCGACACGAGCAGAAACGAATGAATTTTCACCTTCAAAAACAAGCCTAATATAATAGGTTCCTTCTTTGAAAAGTGAAGTTCCAACGTTTAGCTCATCAGAGCCTACAACAGGTAAAAAGTAAATTATTTCTCCCATGTCATCAACAACTTGGATTGAAACAATTTCTTTGTTTGTCACTATGTCAACTTGGTTGGTATCATCATTGACAGAAAACATCTTAATCAACGCTTTTGACTCTTCTGCTAATGTGATTTTTAAATTCTCATCGCCCGCCATTGTTGGCATGTTAGCATGGGCGAACACCATGTTCGTACAAAAAAATAAAAGAATAATCGGTGCTATCACCGGTATTCTCTGTATAAGGAAAATAGGTTTCATAGTAATGTTTTAAATAAGTTAAAAATCAGTACAAATCCTATAAGGATATAAATCACCTAAGTTTCCAGAGTGACTGTTTGCGTTCAAACATGATTTAAAAATAGTCCATATTTAACTCATAGTAGGAATTTTGACACACATCTGACAGCCCTTTTACAAAGCTTTTACAGAATACCTACAGAGACACTACATGTTACTCTTTTCAGCCATTGAGCTTTTATGTAAAGTAGATGACAAAGATTTTTCGATTCTCAATTCTATAGAAGACATCTCACTCACTATTTCTCTAGATTTTGTCCTTAGCTTGACCAGAATTAGATCATAGACCTATTAATCCCAAGAAATCTAAGATATTTGAAGCATGATTAGAATAATCTTAGTAGCTGTGTTTGTGATGGCCGTACAGACATTTGCGGAAGCGCAGATAGAAGGGAGAGTAACTGACAAAACCAATGAAGCCTTAATAGGAGCTTCCATTGTTATTGTGGGGACGGAAGAAGGTACTACAACTGATAATGATGGCAAATTTCAGCTTAAAAAAAACCAGCCTGTTGAGATTACAGTAAGTTATGTTGGAATGGTTGAAACTACTCTTCTTGTAACTCCTCAGCATTTCAACGAAATCATATTACACCAAGGTGAACTTTCTATTGATCATCCTATCATTATTGTACAGGAAAAATATAGAAGCGCTTATGGTTTTGATGCACTAGACAATATTGAAATAGAAAAAATAAATGCTTTAGATCCATCAAGTCTTTATAATAAAAGCCCTGGATTATTCATGCATAACGGAGCACCTAATACCAATAGGTTGACTGTAAGGGGTATAGGAAGTCGCTCACCATTTTCTACCACCAAAATCAAAGCTTACCTAAATGATATTCCACTCACTTCAGGAATTGGAGAATCAAATCTTGAGGATATTAATCTTGGTATAATCGATGAAATAAAAATTTTCAAGGGGCCTACGAAACCGCAATTTGGTGCTGGACTTGGTGGGGTCATACATTATTGCACTTATGGCCATGAAAGATTTAATAACTCTGTTTCCAACACAAGTAGTTATGGTTCCTTTGGTACGATACATAACAACATCAACTATAATTATTCGAGAGAGGGAATTGTTTTTTCATTGAATAATGATCTTGTAGAAAGTGATGGTTATAGAGACAACAACAACTATCAGCGACAAGCTATTTCTGGATTTGCGCAAGCGGATTTGGGTGATGATATCTTGAGTGTATTTGTAAATCATACTGTGGTGGATGCTCAGATTCCAAGTAGCCTCAATATCGAGGATTTTAATGCTACACCTGAAGCTGCTGCTGCCAATTGGAAAAATGCTGAAGGGTTTGAAGACTATAGCAGGACTCAGGTAGCAATAACGCACCAAAGAATTTTTGAAAATGATTGGAGTAGTTCTGTAACTGGTTTTCTCAATAATTTTCAAAATTATGAGAGGCGTCCATTCAATACGCTTACGCAAAATGCAAAGAGTTTAGGAACAAGGATACAGGTAAATAAAGACTTCAGAAAATTTGGTGGTAAGTTGAGATTTGGTTCAGAAATATTTTCTGAAAATGAAGAATGGTCAACATACGAAACCCTTGATGCTGGCCAAGGGAATATATTGTCTGATAATTTTGAAAGAAGAAATTACATAAATTTGTTTGCTGAATTTGGGTATGGCTGGGGACGCTACAATTTTGACGGAGGACTTAATTATAATTTTACAAATTATGATTTTGAGGATCGATTCATAGCTGATGGAATTGATCAATCGGGTGACTATTCATTTGATCCAATACTTAGTCCATTTCTATCCCTTAGTTATCAAAATATAACTAGAATAATATACAGCACTTTGTCCCACGGATTTTCGGCACCGACACTAGAAGAAACCTTGACACCAGATGGATTGATTAATCCGGGAATCATGCCTGAAACGGGATGGAATGTTGAATTGGGATACAAGGATAAATACAACCGATTTTCTTATGATATTTCGCTTTATACCATGTGGGTGCAAAACTTGTTGGTTGCAGAAAGAGTTACAGAAGATCAATTTATTGGAATAAATGCAGGTAAGACTTTGCATCCAGGAATTGAAACAGAACTTGCATATGAGAAAAAATTTAAGGAAAGTAGTATACAAGTACAGCTTAGCTATCAGTATCAACCACATGAATTTACCGAATTTATCAATCGAGAAATAGACTTGTCTGGGAAAAGATTGCCAGGCAATCCAGATCATAAAATAAATGCTCAACTTGATTATAAATTAGGAAGAGCTTATATTAATGTATCGAATCTGTTCGTTAGTAAAATGTTTGCAGACGATATAAATAGTATAGAGGTTGACTCGTATATGCTCACCAATATGAGGCTAGCATACGACCTTTATCAAAAGAATAATTGGAATATCATTAGTAGCATTGGAATAAATAATTTGTTTGATACAAAGTACGCTTCCATGATAGCCGTCAATCCAAGAAGCTTTGGTACCGCCCTACCACGCTATTTATATGCGGGTTTACCCCGAAATTTCAAAATTACTTTACAATTAAGGTATACATTTAAGTAATTGGCCCTATTTTAGGACAAGATCTATTAGGTATTTTAAAATGTTGACATGAAGAAATTATCCTTTCTATTATTTATCTCCTTGCTGTCAAGTCAGTTGTTGCACTCACAGTGTGATGCAGATAGACATTCTGCACTGCTAGTTGACAATTGGCTTAGTTGTGAAATGACAGAAAATCCAAACACTGAAAGAGGCACATCTCATTGGATTATGTACGATTTCGGACATATTTATGCTTTGAATGAAAGCACATTTTGGAATTGCAACAGTTATGGGGACACAGAAGCCGGCATTAGAAATTTTATTGTTGATTTCTCAAATGATGGAGTCAACTGGATTGAATTTGGTGAATATGAATTGGCACGAGCTGAGGCTTCCACATTTTATGAGGGAGAGGCAGGACCAGACTTTGAAGGTCTTGGTGCGAGATATATCTTAATTACCTCATTGAGTTCATATGAGTCGGGATGTGCATGTCTTTCTGAGATACGATTTGAGACAAGTGGCATTACGGTAGATCTTGTGGAAGTAAACAAATTAGATTTGAATATGAGCTTGGCTCCAAATCCTGCGAGCAACTTGGTTACACTTCAAATAGAAGGTTCTGAAAATTCTTTTGAATCTGAAATTTCAGTCTTAGATAACACTGGCAGATTAATTTCAAAATTTGATCATACCGTACTAAAAGGAGATACTAATATTGAAATTTCTACTGTAGCTATGCAATCTGGAAATTACCTAGTTAAGGTTGAATCTGAAGAAGGAGTATTGACTAGAAAATTAATCATTATTCAAGATCATAAATAAGACAGAATGGAAAATAAAATTCAATATATATTGACCGCTATTTTTGTATTGCCTTGCATGATTGTTCTTGGCCAATACAATGATTACTTGGGAGCTGGACATACTGATGATATTACAGTAACATCATCTAGCCAATCGGAAAATACACAAGATATAAATACATTAAATGGTTCAGGTCTATTTGCAAAAAGAGCAGAAGCTGGAAGATTATTAAATCAGGCAACTTTTGGACCTAGCTTAGAAGAAATTGATTATTGTGTAGAGTTAGGCTTGGAAGCTTGGATAGATTATCAATTAGAGCTTGAAAGCTCAGAGTATCTATCCTTAACAGAAGATATTTGGGATGAGTACTTGACATCGTATTTAGATATGGGCTTAACTGAAGATGATGTGTATGGACCATGGTACAAACATTTTAGTTATGCATGGTGGACCAATGTAGCTCAAGAGCCTGATCAACTAAGACAAAGAATGACTTTTGCATTAAGTCAAATTTTTGTGATATCAATAAACTCAGATTTGATAGATCATGGAACAGAGATAGCATCTTATTATGATGTATTGGCTAGACATTCGTTTGGCAATTATAGAGATTTACTTTTTGAAGTAACGATGAATCCAAATATGGGTTTCTATTTAAGTCATCTAAACAATCCGAAAGAAAATCAAGAAGAAAATATTCATCCTGATGAAAACTATGCTAGAGAAATTATGCAGTTGTTTTCTATCGGTTTGTACGAATTAAATCTAGATGGATCTAGAAAGCTTGACGCAAATGGCAATTTCATTCCTACTTATGACAATGATGATATAAAACAATTTGCAAGAGTGTTTACAGGATTAGGGATGAGTGAGATAAACGATATGGTTACTTGGGCTGATGAAGCATATTTTGGATTAGGAATATATGGTGGAGACATGCACTTCCCAATGAAGATGTATCCAGAGTTTCATGAAACGGGAACTAAAGAATTATTGAATGGTTATGTAATTCCAGCAAATCAAGATCCGATGCAGGATATCAATGATGCCATCGATCACTTATTTAATCATCCCAATGTTGGTCCTTTTATAGGAAGACAACTAATACAAAGATTTGTAAAGTCAAATCCAAGCCCTGCCTACATCTCAAGAATTGCGTCTACTTTTAATGACAATGGTAGTGGTGTGAGAGGAGATATGAAAGCAGTCTTAAAAGCTGTACTACTAGATGAGGAAGCAAGATCATGTAGTGGTCTAGATAATGTCAACGAAGGCAAACTGAAAGAACCACTACTTAGGTATACACATTTTGTAAGAACTACACCATTTAATAATCCATTGGACAAATATTGGAACCCAGGATTTAATTATCAAGAAGATGTAGAGCAAATTGTATTGGCCGCACCAACTGTTTTCAATTTTTATTTGCCAGATTATCAACCAGTAGGAGAATTGACTCAAGCTGGTTTGGTTGCTCCTGAATTTAGCTTACACAACACAAGAACTTCCATTGGATATATAAACCAAGTCAATCAATGGACTGTTTGGGGTGCACCATGGTGGTCTTGGGAAGATGAATTGGGAATAGAAACAATCAGAATTAACTATGATGCTTTTCCCGAAGATTTTGTAGATCCAGAAACCTTGATTCAATATTTTGATTTGATATATACTGGAGGACAGATGACTGACGAAACAAGAAACAACATTAGAGAACAAGTCAATGAATTGTATTGGGGTCAAGGAGATGAAGATTGGATGTACCGCATTATGCTGGCACAATACTTAACATTAATCTCACCCGATTTTGTAATTCAAAAATAATAAAGACATGGGCAAAAAACACCACCACCATATATCGAGAAGAAAATTTATTGGACAAGCAAGTTGTGCAACTATAGGCTACACATCTTTGCTTTCAACTTTGGTAAATCTAAAATCCATGAATGCAATGGCTATTGACAATAGCTTTGTTATTGGTGCAGGAGATTATAAAGCCATGGTATGTATCATGCTCGAAGGAGGAAATGACTCTTATAATATGCTTGTCCCAACAAATCAAACTGCATATAACACTTATGCCGAAGTCAGATCAAACTTGGCCATACCTCAAGCGGATTTATTACAATTGAATGGTACCGAATACGGGCTTCACCCTTCTCTTGGTGGAATGCAATCATTATTCAATAATGGCCAGTTAAGTTTTATATCAAATGTTGGAACTCTGGTAGAACCAGTAACCAAAGATGAAGTATGGAATAATGATACGAAATTACCTCTTGGGTTGTTTTCTCATTCTGATCAAACAAGACAATGGCAGACGGGCTTACCTCATGAAAGAAGTGCAGTTGGTTGGGGAGGAAGAGTGGCCGATTTGCTAGGAGATCAAAATGGAAATCAAAATGTATCCATGAATTTATCTTTGAATGGTGGTAATGTTTTCCAAACAGGAACAACAACTGTACCCTACACACTTGACAGAGAGAATGGTGCGATTGGGATTCAAGGATATAACAATGATTGGCTTTTCAATGAATTGAGATCGAAAGGTGTGGACAATATGTTGGATGCACACTATCAAGATCTTTTTAAGAAATCATACGTCGATGTAGTAAACATTTCAAAACAAGCTGGTGAAGAGATCAGTACTGCACTAGAAGGACTGCCTGATATAACAACGCAATTTTCTGATACAGAATTATCTACAAGTTTAAATATGGTTGCCAAAATGATGGCAGCAAGAGACACATTAGATGTGAAGAGACAAATTTTCTTTGTTTCTTATGGAGGTTGGGATCATCACGATGAAGTCACCAATGCGCAGTATGAAATGTATGGTGTACTAGGTAATGCAATTTCCGAATTCAACAGTGCTTTAGAAGAATTGGAATTGAATGAATGTGTTACAACTTTCAGTCTTTCAGAATTTGGACGAACACTTACGTCAAATGGTAATGGTTCTGATCATGGATGGGGAGGAAATGTTTTTGTAATGGGAGGCCCAGTCAACGGCGGAAGAATATTTGGAAACTATCCAGACATTGCGCTTGATAGTAATCTAGAAATTGGTGGTGGAGTTTATATACCAACCACCTCCTGTGATGAATATTTTGCAGAGCTTGCCTTATGGCTTGGAGTCACTCCAAGTAGCCTATCAGATATCTTTCCAAACATTGGAAACTTTTATGATACAGGAAGTGGTGGCTTACCATTGGGATTTTTGACTATATAGGTGGAAGCCTCCTTATGATGTCATATCATTTGACGAAAGTCAAATGATATTATGAATTAAAGCTATTGCCTTTTACGTGTGAGTTTATATAGTTCACTGTATAAATTATTTCTGTATCCTCTTGATCCTTTATCTGATATATTCAAATCATAATTGTCTATGTATTCAATATCATAGAGCCTAGAAAGGTCGACAATAGTCTGGGGATCATCTTTATTAGCCAACAGTAAAAATGTTTTTTCTTCTGGATTACAGTACCCGTTTTCATTTTTTATACTTGGAAGTATTTTACCATAATTATATAGAACTTCAGGTTCAAGATTTAGACCATAAACCTTAAGATCCTTAGCGTTTATGTTTGAGAGAGAGTTATATCCATCTTGGATGTTTGCACCTGCAAGCGGCAGACCCAAAAAGCCAATACAAAGCATAAGTAAAGTTACCAGATAGAAAATAGGTTTTATTGATTTCAATTTTAAGTTCCTAAATATAAGGATTCCTATTGCAAATAGACTTAGGGATAATAAGATATACCTGATAGAATGAGCACTAGACATAAATAGACCTAAAAATAAATCTACGGACCAAAAGAAAAACCCAATACAAGCAATGATCCCAAACTGAATATACACAGAAGCAATTTCTAATTTATTTGTTATCGTTTTGAATTCCCGAACCAGATAATCAATATAAAAGCCAATATTTAAAGCCAAGGGAATCAAGACAGGCATCAGGTAACGTGATTTTTTTTCTGGAATTATGGATAGTAGTATAACTGCAGAAAGCGTCCAGAAAAAAGTGAATCTATAAGCCTTTAAGTTGCCAACCCTAGGTTTCATGTAGGGATACAACAAACTCGCTAAAGCAGCAATAGCCCAAATACCGCTTTGAATAAAAAAGCTCCAGTAATAATAAATCGGTTTTACTTTATAACTACTCCAGTTTGAAATTTCTTTCCCAGCAAATGTTGCAAAGATATCTGGATCAGCGATTCTTACATAAATAAACCACCAAGAACCCAATACGATTCCTAAGACAAGAAGTAACAATAGTTTCAAGATCAGTGCTCCTTCATTTTTATATTTATAGGTAAGACCATAAGCAAATATGAAAGATAAAAACAACACATAGAGTGATACAGGTCCCTTTGATAGTATTGAAGCGGCTATCATTATTACAAAAAGCAAAGTGCCTAAAATTGTTGTTTTTCTATTCTGAAGCATTATAAATAATTGATATAATGCAATCAACATAAAACTATGAGTGTATATATCAACTGGCGCTTCAAAGAGAATACCAATAACATAAAATGAGCTTAAAACTACAAAGCCATTCATAAGACTGTGCGATTTAGTCAGCCCCAATTTATTTGAAAATAAATAACTAGAAATACCTATCACTATAAAAAATAAAAGTGCAGGCCAGCGTAGGGCGATTATGGAAGTCATTCCAAAAATGTAACCAAAGACAGCCGTAATCCATGTTGCTAAGGGAGGCTTTTCGTAACGAGCTTCGCCATTCATTGTGGTTAGAATCCAATTGTTATCTGAAAGCATTTCTCGAGCTGAAATAAAATTTCGAGCTTCCATGATACTTACCGGCAGTGCATCAATCGAAAAACCCAACATAATGACTGCAAAAGCTACTAAACTTAAGATTGGATATTTTTCAATGTATTTTATCATTGGGTTTTCTAATTAAATAGATATTCCGTGCATAAATAATAAGGCCAAATAAATGCCCTACAAACAATACAGGATCTTTTCTGATAATGGCATAACTTAAAATCAGCGAAGCACCAATAAGGCTTAAGACCCAAAAACCCATAGGTAAGGTAGATGTTTTTATCCTTTCAGAGTATATCCACTGATAGATAAACCTAAAAGTAAAAATAACTTGGGCAATGATTCCAAGTGATAGCAACCAAAGTGGAATAGATTGATTATTGAACAATAAATCTAAATCAATTTTATTGTTATTATAATAAAATACAACAACGATAAGAGGAACTAAGAATAAAAACCACTGCGCTACCTTAGGATATTTTTTCCATTCTCCCTGAAGTTGTAAATTTCTAATGTATATATAGTAGGTTAAACTTTGGCCCAACATGATGGCAAAGTCTAAACGCAGATAACCATAAACAAATAATAAAAATGACGCTATAAGGCTAAGTGTCCAAAAAGTGGTGGGCGTATAAACCTTTCCTTTCTTTTCTGAAGTCACCCACTGGACTATAAGCCGTGATGAAAATAATATTTGAGCTAAAAATCCAATGCTATAAATAATCCAATCCTTCACTGGTTATGCATTAATACTAGATTTATCAATCTCGTAATTTATATACTTTTTCTTCATCCATAAGTAGGCAAAACAATCCATCAATGGCCCTAATAATCGATTCAACACTCCATACTTTGCAGTGCCAGCTATTCTAGGAAAGTGCCTTACGGGAATTTGTTTCACCTTACCTTTTTGTAAAAGTATCATAGCCGGTAAAAATCTATGTAGACCTTTAAACATAGGAATGCGTTTGGCATATTTGGATTTAATCACTTTTAAAGGACATCCTGTATCATCCATATCATCATGGGTAAAGGCACGTCTTATACCATTGGCAATTTTTGAGGAAATATTTTTTACAAACGAGTCTTTCCTATTGGCTCTAACACCAGTAACCAAATCAAAAGAATCTATATGCTCTAGCAGTAGATTAAAATCTTCTGGAGCAGTTTGTAAATCAGAATCAATATAACCGAGTAGTTCAGTTTCTACAGAATCGAAACCAGCTTTGATAGCAGCGCTCAAGCCTCTATTTTCTTTAAAGCTAACAAAATCGAATGCATCATTGCGATTACATATGGCTTCAATTAAAGTAAGACTATTGTCTTTCGATCCATCATTTACAAATAGTACCATCGTAGGGACGGAGGCGATTTTAAGATAATTCCTTAGCTCGGTTTCTACGCGGTCCAAATTTTCCTCTTCGTTGTACACAGGTACAATTATTGTAAATTTATATGTCATTTAAAATATGCCTCATTAAGGCTCCAAAAGTAATGTTTTTAATTTTACACTAACTTTCAATTGCAAATATAAAAGATGTTATTTTGTTGTTTACATTGTGAATTATGAGAATATTAATAACAGGTATTGCTGGTTTCGTTGGATCTCACACAGCAGAAAGCTTTTTGGCGTTAGGCCATGAGGTTATTGGTATTGATAATTTCAATGATCATTATGGTGTTGCATTAAAAGAAATGAATGCAAATGCTGTCAGAAAACAAGGTGCTGATATCATTAAAATGGATCTAAGGGAAGCTGATGGATATAATCAATTACCAAAAGATTTTGATTATATTTTTCATTTTGCTGCCCAGCCTGGCATTTCACAAACATCAACTTTCGAGGATTATCTTTCAAACAATGTGATTGCCACAAAGTACCTTTTGGACTTTGCTTTAGAATGTACACAACTAAAACTATTTGTAAATATTGGTACATCTTCGATTTATGGATTGCAAGCCACGTTTCCGGAGGATGTTATGGCTAGACCTGCATCCTATTACGGAGTGACTAAATTGGCGGCAGAGCAATTGGTGCTACAAAAAACTCGAGAGAAGAAATTGAGGAGTTGCAGTTTGCGTTTGTATTCTGTTATCGGACCAAGGGAACGACCAGAAAAGATGTATAGCAAATTGATCGATTTGGGATTGAAAGATAAGGCTTTTCCTTTATTTGAAGGAAGCGAAAAACACCTTAGAAGTTTTACCTTTGTGGGTGATATTGTGGATGGAATTATAAGTGTTGTTGGAAAAGAGTCTGTTGTAGATGGAGAAATATTCAACCTAGGAATTGAAGCTGAGCACAGCACACAAGATGGAATAAATGCTGTTGCGGAGGTTATTGGCAAAGAAATTAAAATTGAAATGAAGCCAAAGCGTCCTGGAGATCAGCTAAGAACAAAGGCAAATATTGATAAGGCAAGACGACTGCTAAATTACGATCCCCAAACTTCTTTAATCGACAGTGTAAAAGCACAAGTGGATTGGTATAAAAGTTATTTTCTTTGATGTTGGGATTGATGCTATTGTAAGCCCAATTTCAAATTGGATTCAATTTTTTTAATTCTTCTTTTATCAATATCGTATTCTTTTGCTTTCTCAGGCCACAAAGAAATTGCTGAAATTACCTCCTCAATAATCAGCTTTGATTTTTTAATCATATTGTCATTACCAATTTTGATTAAGTCTTCTTTTAAAATCTCTGTTCTTTTGCCATTTATCGACATCTGATGCCTATTGGTATTTCTTCCTGGAGCTGGATTAAAACTATAGGTATTATTAATGTCAATATAAGTTTACATAAACTATATATATGGTTAATAATGTAAATAAATATTTACATTGTGGTACTGCAAGAATTATAAATGTATGTTGGAATACTACTCGTTTACCCAGCCCAACCTTCTCTATCCAGACTTCTGTATTGAATTGCCTCTGCAAGATGATTTAGTTTAATATCATCAGACCCAGAAAGATCTGCACAGGTTCGTGCTACTTTAAGGATTCTATCATAGGCTCTTGCTGAAAGCTGCAGTTTTTCCATTGCAGTTTTCAATAGATCTTTGCCTTCTTGATCAATGATGCAAATCACTCTTGCCATTGGGCTAGACATTTGTGCATTTGAGTGGACACTCGGAAAAGTTATAAATCGTTTTGCTTGAATTTCTCTTGCTGTCACTACCCTCTCCGCAATATTTTTGCTAGGCTCTCCAGTTGCTTTATATCTCGAAAGTTCGTCGTAACTAACGGGAGTAACCTCAACATGAAGATCTATCCGATCTAAAAGAGGCCCAGATATTTTTGCTAGATATTTTTTCACTATTCCAGGACCACAAACGCAATCTTTACTTGGATGATTATAAAATCCACAAGGACATGGATTCATAGATGCGATCAACATTAAACTTGCTGGAAAATCTACCGACACTTTAGCCCTAGAGATTGTTACTTTTCGTTCTTCCATTGGTTGCCGTAAAACTTCAAGAACAGATCTTTTAAACTCCGGAAGTTCATCTAAAAATAAAACTCCATTATGTGCTAGAGAAATTTCACCCGGATTAGGGTTTGACCCACCTCCCACCAAAGCTACATCGCTGATGGTATGATGTGGCGCTCTAAAAGGTCTGGTAGTAACCAGTGAAGTATCACCTCCCAAAACTCCCGCCACTGAATGAATTTTGGTTGTTTCCAATGCTTCATCAAGGCTCAATGGTGGAAGTATGGTTGAGAGTCGCCTAGCAAGCATCGTTTTGCCTGCCCCAGGGGGCCCAATCAAAATTGCGTTGTGCCCCCCGGCTGCAGAAATTTCTAATGCCCGTTTTATATTCTCCTGTCCTTTGACATCTGCAAAGTCCACGGAGTAAGTACTTTTATTACTTGCAAATGCTTCCTCTGCATTGTATGCAACAGGATCAACACTATTTGGATTTTCGATTACCTTAATTGCATCCGTTAAATTAGCAACACCATATACATCCAAACCGTCAACAATGGCTGCTTCTTTTGCATTCGCCATCGGCACTATAATTCCTTTATAGTTTTCTTTTTTGGCTTGAATAGCAATTGGCAAAATTCCTTTAACAGGTTTCACTTCACCATCAAGGCTTAATTCTCCCATAATCAGAAATTCTTTTAGTGGCTTGGGACTGATTTGAGAAGTCGAACCGAGGACAGCCAAAGAAATAGGTAGATCATAAGCTGACCCTTCTTTTCTAAGATTGGCTGGTGCTAAATTAATTATGAGCTTTACACGTGGAAGTCGAAAACCTGTATTCTTTAATGCTGCCTCAATTCGTTGAAAACCTTCATTTACTGCTTTGTCTGGAAGTCCTACCATCCAATACATCTTCTTACCGATTGCTACCGTTCCACCGGCACTAACTTCTACAGTAATTGTTTGAGCTTCTACTCCTTGCACTGCTCCAGAAAATGTTTTAACAAGCATATCTTTATTTACCTATAGTGGGTTTTACTATGAAGTTGTAAACAACTTCATAGTAAAAGAGGTAAGACTGCTAGATAATAGATAGCTAGACATGAGGCTCAAGACTTGTTGAAGAGGCCTCCCCTCTTGCATTTGGCAATCCATATTCCGGCGGGCAGGCGTTTCTGCTCCTGACAAAGAAAGGAGCGAAGAACTGCCGAGGAGAAGTAGAAAATTATCATCAGTAAAGCTAGTCTTCAACGGAGCGAGTCCTGAGTCTTCACCGGAGCGAGTCCTGAGTCTCCAGCACACATAAAAAAAGCCCGCTAGAATTTCTAGCGGGCTTTTTTTATGCGTGCTTGCAATTTAGTTTTTACCTACAGCATTCAACTTCTTTTTTACTTCTTTAATCACAGATTCTTGACCTTCAATCTCTCCTTGCTTTGCTTCTTGCTCTTGTAGATTTTTTTCAATTTCAATTTCTGCGTCGCGGATTTTTTCTTTGTACTTCTCGATGTCTTTGTGGAACCCTTCGTTAGCCTTTGTCAACTTATCTAAATCTTTTCCTAGATCTTTTAGACCATCTTCTTCAGTTTCTAACTCTTCTTCGATAACTAATTTTTCAACAGCGTATACGTAGGGAGTAAGAAATTCGTAAATCCCATTTGCAGCTTTTTTGTCTGATGAAGATGTTATAAAACTAGATCCATTATCAAAAAAGATGTAAGACGTTGCCATGTCTGCTCCATCTTCTGCAACGAAATAGATATTAAGAGGCTTAGAGCTGATCATGTTGATTGAAGCTTCTAAAGTTTCAAACTCATTTGATTTTCTATTCTTCTTTGCTTTACCATTCTTTTTCATGTGCTCTTCCCAAGCAGATTCAGCCATTTTTGATGTGGCATCTGGGTGATTGATCACAAAAGCAGGTTGTGCTCCCATGCTTATAGTTTTTTCAACCTCTCTAATATCTTGAGAAAATAAAGGAAGGCTTATTAAGGCCATCAAAATTATTAATGCAGTGTTTTTCATAATTATATTTATTTATAATACCTGATTTAGACGAAAAGAGATCCTATCGGAGTCTTAAATTAAGGTTAATTTTTATCGAAATATACACTTTCGAACTAAAATTGAGGCTTATAAAAATGTGGATAACTTTTTTCAACAATGAATTAAGGGATTATACATAATGAATAAAAATATATCATAAATTTTCAACAACAAAATGCGTAACATTTGCTTTAAGCTCCAAATCCTTATTTCAAGGGTGTTTCACACAAACTGATTGCATATCAGACTTTTATGGAACCAATCTTTTGTATTTTAATTTATTATAATGCGTAAGGTGGTATGCAATTTTTTTGAAAAGTATGTTTTCCACATTTGCTCAACACTTTTTCCATAGGGCACTAAAACAATTCAAAATGGATCACGCATCGATTTTACTACTTTTACAACTCTTAAAATAACTACTCTTTCAATGGCAAACCCTTACAACAATAAGAAATCTAGTGAATCCAATATGGATCAGTTGATGGGAAGAGTAATGCCTCAGGCGGTTGACTTAGAGGAAGCTGTTTTGGGAGCGGCGCTTCTTGACAAAGACGCCTTTCCGATTGTTGTAGAATTCTTGGATTCAAATTCGTTTTATCTTCCTTCTCATCAAGAGATTTATGCTCATATGAAGGAATTGTTTTCCAAGCAAATTCCAATTGATCTTCTTACCATTCAAGATGCTTTAAAGAAATCTGGTAAACTAAAGATGATTGGTGGTATCACCTACTTGATGGATTTGAGTAATAAGGTAGCCTCAGCAGCCAATATAGAATTTCACGGTAGAATTGTTCTGCAAAAACATATACAGCGAGCCCTTATTTCAATTTCTAATAAGACAATAAAAGATGCCTTTGAAGATACCAAAGATGTTCTTGCATTGTTGGATGAAGTAGAGCAAGGCCTGTATGAAATTTCTGATCAAAACTTAAATACTGGTTTCAAACCAGTTAGTGCCATTGCAGCAGAGGTAAGAAAAGAACTTGAAGAGATATCCAAAAAAGGAGATGCCATTGTTGGGGTACCATCAGGTTTTGAAGCCCTTGACAGAGTAACCAATGGATGGCAATCATCAGACTTGATCATCATCGCCGCACGTCCTGGTATGGGAAAGACAGCCTTTGTTCTTTCACTTGCCAAGAATGCCGCAGAAAGAGGATATCCAATTGCCATATTCTCACTAGAGATGGAAGACAAACAATTGGTGTCCCGTCTTATATCAATGGATTCTGAAATCGGTTCTCAAAAAATACGAGCCGCAAAAATGGATCAATCTGAATGGAATAGAATAAATCAATCCGTAGAGAAATTATCTGAGATGCCACTCTACATCGATGATACTCCAGGTATAAATATTTTCGAGCTTCGTGCAAAGTGTCGTCGTCTAAAACAGAACCACGATATCCAGATGATCGTAATCGATTACCTTCAACTGATGAGTGCCGACAAAGGAAGTGGCGCAGGACAAAACAGGGAACAGCAAATTTCAACCATATCAAGATCACTAAAAGGACTTGCCAAGGAATTGAAAGTTCCGGTGATTGCCTTATCACAATTATCTAGAGCCGTAGAGACCAGAGGTGGAGACAAGCGACCAATGCTTTCTGACCTTAGAGAATCTGGAGCCATCGAGCAGGATGCAGATATTGTGACATTTGTATATCGTCCAGACTATTATAATATGGACGAGCAAACAGATCTACCAGATGATGTTGCACAGATTATCATAGCCAAGCACCGTAACGGATCATTGGAAGATGTGAATCTTCGTTTTATTGCAGACTTCGTAAAGTTTGTTCCGATTGGTTCTTCAGGATTTTCTACACTCCGTCCTTTAGGAGAACAAAACACAGATCCGTTTGGACCAGTGGATGATTCGGTGACGATTTCTTCTAAGATGAATACGGATGATTTTAGTGTTTTTGATGATTGAGCCAACTACGTCTGCAAGGGCAGACTTCGTTGCCTGGAAGATTTAGGATTTAGGATTTAGGATTTAGGATTTAGGATTTAGGATTTAATGAATGGATATAGATGTTGTAAAATATCGACTTAATAAATACATTGCTCACTCGGGAGTTTGCTCGAGGAGGAAGGCGGCTGATCTTGTGAAAGCTGGAAAGATAAAGGTCAATGGAGAGGTTGAAATAAATCCTGCTATTGAAGTAACTGATGCGGATCGGATCGAATACGATGGGAAAGTATTAAAGGCGGTGACTGAGATGGTATATCTGCTGGTCAACAAGCCTAAGGGAGTTGTTACTACACTCAGTGATGAACAAGGCAGAAAAACCATTTGGGATATGGTCAAACAAAAAGTAAAAACTAGAATCTTTCCCGTTGGTCGTCTCGATATGTATACTACAGGTCTCTTGTTATTGACCAATGATGGAGATCTTACCCTTAGACTCTCCCACCCTAGACATAAGGTCAAAAAAATCTATCATGTCCAACTCGATAGACCACTTCTAGAAAAAGATAAGCTTGCCATCGAAAAAGGAATTGAACTAGAAGATGGCAAGGCAGAAATAGATGGCATCTCCTATGTAAAAGGAGAAGATGAAACTCATGTCGGTATTGAAATACACATGGGTAAAAACCGCATCGTCCGTAGAATTTTTGAACACTTTGATTACAGTGTTGTAAAACTGGATCGTGTGTACTATGCTGGTTTGACCAAAAAAGATTTACCTCGAGGATGGAGTCGCTTTTTGAGTGAGAAAGAGGTTATTATGTTGAAGCATTTTTCTTAGATAATAATATCCATAGGTTCGCAAATCTTCTGTTTTCCATGCGAAGTGATTCAAGCTACTTGAATTGTTTGTTAGACTCTCAATGGCTTTACTAAAACCCTTAAAAAAGACTTGCCTGTGGGGAGTGGTTTTTATATGTATTTATTAGTAGTTTTAGAATAAGTGGTCATAATAATTTCAAAAAATTAAACAAAAAGCAAGCATTCCAATTTTTGCAACAGTTCTAAAGTTATGAGTACAGCTTGTCCATTCAATACACAAATAAAATGAACATGTAAGCATTCATTCCAAGATCAATTTAAATGAGTGAAATAAAGATATTTAAGGATGAACAAAACAATATTGAACTAGATGTTCAATTTGACGGAGATACTGTATGGTTAACTCAAACGCAGATGGTGACCCTTTTCGAATCTAGCAAAGCAAATATAAGTGAGCACATCAAAGCTGTAATTGAATCGGGCGAAATAGATGAAAAACCAACTGTTCGGAAATTCCGAACAGTTCAAAAAGAAGGAGAAAGGCAAGTAAAGAGGAACCTAAATCACTACAATCTCGATATGATTATTTCTGTCGGATATAAGGTTAACTCGAGAAGAGGTATACAATTTAGAAAATGGGCTACTTCAAAACTCAAGGATCTCCTTGTGCAAGGCTATGTTATCAACCAAAAACGTCTAGCCCAAAAAGAACAAGAAGTCAAAATGCTTAAATCTGGTATACAGATAATAGGAAGAGCTATAGAACAGAGAGCAGAGGAGCAAGGATTCGAGTGGCTAGACACCTATGCGACAGGCTTAACCTTACTAGATGATTATGATCATGAATCTTTGGATAAATCAGGAATAAGCAAAAAGGAAACAAACTACCCCAAGCGTGCAGAGTATTATGAGATGGTAGAAGCAATGAAAGCTGACTTTGATTCGGATATTTTCGGAAAGGAAAAAGATGAATATTTCCAAAGCTCTGTTACGCAATATCGAAAGGAATGGCAGATAAAGACTTCTACCCTAGCATTGAAGAAAAGGCTACAATGCTACTATATTTAATCACAAAGAATCACTCATTTGTAGATGGTAATAAGAGAATCGCCGCGGCTAGTTTCCTATAATTTCTCAACAAGAACAATTTGTTAGCTTTATCAAATGATACAAACATTATAAGCAATGAAGCACTAACCGCTTTAACCTTATATATCGCGAGCAGCAAGCCTGAAGAAATGGAAACAGTTAAACGACTTGTGGTGAGTGTGCTTAATCGAAATCAGGTGATGTAGCATTCTTCCCAACTACATCTTAACAATCTTCCCTATCTTCAAAAAACTATCGCCATCCAAAATCTCATATAGATAAGCCCCAGCATTTAAAAAAGAAAGATCAATCATACACTCCTGATACAGCCTCGCAGAAAAAACCATCTTCCCTGATGCATCATACAATTTAATCCGTGCATGCTCTGGAAGATAATCATGGAAGACAAGTCGTGTGACATCTTCCACAGGATTAGGAAAAATATTGATGTCGTATTCTCGATGGATATTTTGATTTGCAACTGGGCCAATTTGTAATTCTTGGCAAGATGTGTTGCTGCTATTTTCATTGCTGACCGTAAGGCACACTTCATATACACCATTGGAGTCATAGTCATGCAAAGGACTCATCTCGTCTGAGCTATTTCCGTCTCCGAAAGTCCATGACCATTCTTCTGGTCTATAATAAGATACATCTCTGAATTGTATTTCTTGGTGGTTGGTACTGTCTTGTTCGTACCAGAATTTTGAGATGGGGTTGTTGTCTATGTCAAGGGTGTCGCAAGGGCTTCCATCAAGCGGGCCAAGTCTTGGAGTGTTGACATTTGGTATTGTACCAAAGTGATAAGTAGGTAGCTTGATTGCATTTTGAACTAAATTACAATCGAAGCCTCTTTCATTGGGGTTTTCGATTCTATGTACTTCAAAACATTGAGCACCACTTCCTATATAAATTTTATTATCTACTCCTAAATTTAATTGGCCAAAAAATATAGGGACAAAACCTAATTCACATTCAAATTCTTCATAATTTGAAATTGTCATACCAGAAGAAAAAATATCCATCACACTTAAATCGTATTGAACAATTGATGTTCCATAACTTATATAAAGTAAATTTCCATCTGGAGAAAACTCTAAACCTGTATTTATGCCTGCACTATCAAAAGAACTTATTTTTGAATATTGAGGTGTAATCAGCTTACCAGTGCATCTATCAAAACCTGAGATCATCAAATCACTTCCATCTACTTCCTGAAATTCAAAAAAACCATGCAATGCGAATTTATTTCCAAGAGAACTAAATTTACTTTGACCATTCGTGTCTCTTAGCTCAAATGGTAATGTTTGAATACCTTCTAAAGTTAAACCTAAAGGGCTTATTAGGTAGGAGAACACTGAATCTTTATTAAATTGCAAAACCCATTGGTCTCTACCATTTGCGTGAGTACAAGAGTGCATATTTCCAGGAACTCCTAATTGATTATTCACAACTGTATCTCTTGTGGAAATCTCAAATTCATTATTTGCATTCTTTGAAATTACACTTTGCCATAATGCATATCTACCTTGATCATTATCTTCATAATTTGTATATAAAGCATAAAACAAACTATCCTGGTTTGGAACTTGAAATAAACCTACTGCTTGAGCATATCTCAATCCTGAAGGCCTTGTTTCTCCATTTTCATTATCCCAAGTAAGCCATTCCCATTTCGGTGAATAATTTATCGTATCTCCATTGATAATTGGAATATGTTTTGATCCATAAATAGATTGACCATTTGAATAAAATAAAAGATTCCCATTTTCATCACAAATGCTTGCATTACAAGCTGACATATCTAATGTGATTTTTTCATTTCTGTAAAAGCTTGGTGGAAGTGTGTTGAAGTCCAATAAACTTGCACCACATTTCTCTCCAAGAACACTATTTAAATCACAGCTATCTACATTTGACCAATTAAAAATCCATTGATAATCCTCTTTTTGACCATGACCAATTTCACAAAGACAAAACAATAATATTATGCATAGAAGTTTTTTCATTTAGCTACAATTTAGTGAAAAAACTAATCCTTAGGAATTTATCTTTTGGCGACTGCAATCATATGTCATTAATCTTCCAGGCAACTATGTCCGCTGGAACAGACATAGTTGGC
>ENA-ORXT01000936-ORXT01000936.1-marine-metagenome-genome-assembly--contig:-NODE-936-length-42105-cov-10.343509_pt1 | contig 42105 bp, 33 predicted proteins | sample MGYA00237868_ERZ511482 | MGnify/ENA metagenome assembly ERZ511482 | reverse complement strand
GTGTATTATTAAGAGAAGACTCAAGCGATTTGTTCATACTAAACAAGCAGAGTTTTTGGTCTATGGTCTATCTTATTATCTTCGGAAGTATTGCTGCGTTTACCGCATTTAATTATTTATTAAAAAGGGTATCTCCAGAAAAGGTTGCAACCAGCACTTACATCAATCCCATCATTGCCATGATTTTGGGATCATTGATTTTAAAAGAACAGATTACAAGTTTGTCAATACTAGCTGCAGGAATTTTACTTTCCGGGGTTTATTTTATTAATAGTACTAAGAGGGTGAAAAAGGAAGGAAGAAGTTAGTTTGGTATAAAGCGGATAAAATAAAAGAGGTGGTCAATAAAAATGTTTTTCAATTATCCATTGAGTTACTTTGAAATAGGTTCCAAGGGGTAATTACTTTTTTGGAGGTTAGTGTAATCATGAATCCCAAGAAGATCCACCAGACTATTAAATTCAATTATTTGATAAAAAAGGCCATCCAATATGGATGGCCCTGAATATGTTTATGAAAACTGTTTTATCTGTTTTATGAAAAAAAATGCTCCACTAATTACAGCCAAGTAATCCCTATTTGCTGTTGGTTGATTTGCGCAAGCATCCATCATTGCATATCTATTTAAAATAAGATCGTTTCCATCTGCATCATAACTAACATCCTAAACAGAGTATTTATCATCTGTAGTAATTCCAGAATCCCCAATTTTAATCTTGTTCATATTCACTGTACGCTGCACCAAATTCGGTCAGGTGCATCATGAGAGAAATCATAAGCTTTCGTTGTTCTTACACTTACCTTCCATATCAGAAATATTCCCATTCCGTTGATGGCTAAATGTCATGGAAAATTTGTGGAGTTTTAGCATATTCATAATTTATCAATATGAAACTTTTTGCCCTTTATTCAATTATATTTGCAAGCCATAATAAGAAATGATAAAAACAGATATACTCATCATCGGTGCCGGCCCCGTCGGACTATTTACAGTCTTTGAAGCAGGGCTGCTGAAGCTCAAGTGTCATTTAATTGATGCCTTGCCGCAGGTCGGTGGTCAGTTGAGTGAAATTTACCCAAAGAAACCCATTTATGATATTCCTGGTTATCCATCGATACTCGCTGGTGATCTCGTCGATCGTCTCATGGAACAAATCGCACCTTTTAAACCAGAATTTACCCTTGGCGAAAGAGCTGAAGCTATTGAAAGAACTGAAGACGATAGATTTCTTCTTACCTCAAATAAAGGGACCAAAATAAATGCTGGAATTATTGCAATCGCCGGCGGCCTTGGCTCTTTCGAACCGAGAAAACCACCCATTCCGAATATTGAAAATTTTGAAGATGCTGGTGTAAATTACTTTATTAGGGATCCAGAAATTTATCGTGGAAAAAAAATATTAATTGCCGGCGGGGGAGACTCTGCGCTTGACTGGACCATAGAGCTTGCTGGAATAGCCTCTGAAGTAACTCTTGTTCATAGAAGGAACTCCTTTCGCGGTGCCTTGGATAGTGTTGAAAAAGTGACGGATTTAGCAAAAGCAAGCAAAATAAACCTGGTCACTAATGCACAGGCAATTGGTATTAAAGGAGATCAAAAATTAACCGCAGTTACGATTAAAAGTGAAGGTGTAGAAAAAGATCTTGAAGTGGATCACTTCATCCCTTTATTTGGTTTGTCTCCCAAACTGGGGCCGATAGCAAATTGGGATTTAAATATTACTAAAAGTGCCATCGACGTGAATACACTAGATTACAGCACTAACGTTCCGGGGATATATGCCATCGGAGATATTAATAACTATGAAGGTAAATTAAAATTAATCCTGTGCGGATTCCACGAAGCTACGCTTATGGTTCAATCTGCTTTCAAAAGAATCTATCCAGATCAAAAACTCAGCTTTAAGTATACAACAGTTACTGGTATCGAAGGCTTGTAACTAGTGATACTAAAATTTGATGGTGTTTTATTAAATTGGAACTTTTAGTATTGAAATAACGTCTGAAAGCTAATACCGTGGAAGAAGAAAACATAATAAAGATATCAGTCAAAGATAGAGATGGAGAATCTCATGAGCTTGTTGCTCCTACAGACATGGCTTTAAACCTTATGGAAGTTATGAAGTCTTATGAGCTTCCCGTGGAAGGAACCTGCGGCGGTATGGCCCTATGCGCTTCTTGCCATTGCTATGTTTTATCAGATCACATCCTTCCTGAAGCTTCAGAAGCAGAAGAAGACATGTTGGATCAAGCGTTTTTTGTTGAAGATAACAGCCGTCTTAGCTGTCAAATAAAAATTTCTTCAGAACAAGATGGCTTAGCAATTAAACTTGCACCAGTGTCATAAAAAAAGGGAGCTCTTTTGAGAACTCCCTTTCATATTTCACAGAACTAGTCTATGATTTATTCATCATGTTTTTTATAAAACCAATTACAGTCATGACTACACCTCCTCCGACTACACCTCCTCCGACACTACCAAGAATACTACTCACATCCATTGAACCACTAGCAGCAGCAGCACCTATATCAGGAGATACCATACCTAATAAAGTTGCACCTAACCCTCCGCCAGCAATACCGGCCACAGAATTCCATAGTGTTCCCATGTTGGCATTCTTTAACAAAGCTCCGGCGAGGTTACCTCCGAGTGCTCCGCTTGCCAATCCAATAATTGTTCCTAACATTTTTCGTTTATTTTGATTAATAATTACTTAATATAGGTAAAATATTAATTACCAAGTAATACGCAAAACAATATTTGCGCATATAGTGGTTAAACCAATTATTTAATTATTTTGAATCATATGAATGGCTCGTCCTGGTGTATAAGGCGCGTCTGAATCCTCTAATTTCTTTTCTAAAACTTTTAAATCGTTTAAAACCAAGTCTTGCAATTCCTTAAGCATTGGCTTAAACTCTTCTTTTGCTATCGCATAACTCATGCGATGTGTTTCTGTCGGGGTAGATGTAGAATACTTTTGTTCATACTCTATCCAGCCAATACGCCCAAAGGGGCTTGGAGGTTCATCCATGTCTAATGTACTCTTGACTGGATCACCATACATTCTTGTGCGTATGTCTCTTAATTTTTTATCTAGCGAATAATAGTCACCATAGAGTTCATCCATTGGCGTTTCCGCTCGGATAATTGCTTCCTTAATGTGCTTCATTTTGTCATTAACCTCTCTGAACAAATGAGACGCGCCCTCCATGGTTCTGCTCAATTCTGAGACATCTCTTTGAAATTCTGCTTTTACTGAACGATCATCTGCAGGTAGTACCGTATTGTTTAAGGACTTAACCTTGAATTTTTGCTCGCTGCCAATCGGTGAAAATGTTCCATCCTTAAGCATAGCCATTGAAATCGTATACTCCCCAGGCGGCACCAAAGTTCCTTCTGGCTTTCCAGCAAATGGATTATAAAATGCTGGGCTTGAAAAACTGATTGGGTCTTTAGATGCATATCTTAAATCCCACTCCATTCTATGTAATCCCTTGGTTGGCTTTTTACTTATCTTTCTTACTGCCTTACCCGAAGAATCCATAATGGTAAAAATTAACTGTGTGCCTATTTCTTCCCGCTCTTCTTTTAACTCCTCGTAACTAGGATATTTATTACTCTTGTTTTCCTTACTTTCTTCTGATTCCTTTTTTCTTCGTTGGTCCTTTAAGCTCTTAACGTCTTCATTGAAGTAATATGGAATCATAGCCACAGGACCGAGGTTGTCTCCAGAATAGAAACTATCTCCTTGGAAAGCTTTTCCAGGTAAGCCCAAAGGTTTTGCATATTCATAAACTAAAGCATCTCTTATAGGATAAATTCCGGCTTCTAGGTTATCTCCAGTTTTCAGTTCTCTCAGTGTACTATAGTCATCTAGCACATAGAATCCCCTTCCAAAAGTTCCTAACACTAAATCATTTTCTCTTCTCTGAATAGCTATATCTCTGACAGCTATTGTTGGCAGACCTCCTTTCAACTGCTTCCATTCCGAACCTCCATTTGGACTATAAAAAACACCGAACTCTGTTCCACAAAAGATCAATTTAGAATCAATGTGGTCTTCTTCTATAGAGTAAATGCTTCCTCTTTCTGGGAGATTATTACTGATCATTGACCAGCTTAATCCCTTGTTTACACTTTTTAAAATATAAGGCTTGAAATCACCATACTTGTGATGATTAAACGCCGCATAAATTACGTTGGCATCATGCTGAGAACAATAGACCGCATTGACATAGCTTTGACTAGGTACACCGGAAATGTTATCTATTTTGTTCCAAGATTCGCCGCCATCATTTGAAATTTGGATTAATCCATCATCCGTTCCTACAACTAATAAATTTTCATCTTTTGGAGATTCTGAGAAAGCTACGATTGTTCCATAAGGTGAAGTAGATCTGTTTTTAGCAACCGCATCCATGCTCCATACTCGATCCATAATTTTAAGCTCATTTCGATTGACCTGACGGGTAAGGTCATCGCTTAGTACTTCCCAACTATTCCCTCGATCATCCGATCTAAACATTTTATTGGCGGCAAAATATACCCGACCAGATTTATGATGACTTACGGCAAGCGGAGCATCCCAGTTCCATCGATATCCATTCTCATCTTTTCTTTCTTTGGGTTGTATTCCTACTTCTTCCCCACTCCTTCTATCATAGCGTACCAATACTCCATATTGAGATTGTGCATAAACGATGTCCGGGTTATCAGGATCCACCTGGCTTTCAAATCCATCACCACCATGTGTTACAAACCAATCAGAATTCATGATTCCATGAGAGGTTGGGGTTCTACTCGGTCCACCTAAGCTAAAGTTATCTTGGGTTCCTCCATAGATGTAATAAAATGGTTCGTCATCACTTAAAGCGACTTTATAAAATTGTGTAACCGGAAGGTTTGGTTTAAAGTCCCAAGTTTTAGCGGCATCCCAGGTTTCATAAATTCCGCCATCACACCCTACCAACCAGTGACTATTATTATTGGGATTAATCCAAATGCAGTGATTATCAACATGCTTGGTATCTTCCCCAGCAACTTTAAAATTTTTACCACCATCTCTGCTTACATGCATCCAAGTATCCATGGCATAAATAATATTTGCATCGACTGGGTCAGCTATTATTTCTTGATAATAATTTCCACTGGTTACATAGGAACTTTGTTTTTCCCAACTTACACCACCATTCGTTGTTTTATAAAAACCACTTTTGCCTTGAGCGGCTTCAACAATGGCATATACTATCGAAGGGTCAGCAGAAGAAACCGTTAATCCAATTCTTCCTAGATCAACCTTTGGTAATCCATCATTTACTTTATCCCAGGTCTCCCCTCCATCTGTACTCTTGTAAATTCCCGATCCTGGTCCTCCTCCTAGATATGTAAATACATGTCTTGCCCTTTGATGTGACGCTGCATACAGTACATCCGGATTACTCGGATCAATGATTAAATCACTTACGCCGGTATAGGCATCAATGTCCAGTGTTTTATTCCAGGTTTTTCCTCCATCACTGCTTTTGTATAAACCTCTGTCTCCTCCAGAATTCCATAGAGGACCAATGGCTGCTACCCAAATAGTATTTGAGTCATCTGGATGAACGATGATCTTACCGATATGCTCGGAGTCTTTTAAGCCCATATGTTTCCAGCTTGATCCTCCATTGGTAGACTTATATATTCCATCTCCGAAGGCAACAGATCTCTGATTATTATTCTCCCCGGTTCCTACCCAAACTGTTTCACTATTGTTAGGATCTAAGGTTACACATCCTATTGAATAGGAACCTTGAGAATCGAAAATGGGTTTATAAGTTGTGCCGGCGTTAATCGTTTTCCAGACGCCTCCTGAGGAGACTGCGACATAGTATTCTGAAAAATTATTGGGATTAACTGCGAAGTCAGAAATTCTGCCAGAAGTCATGGCTGGTCCAACATTTCTGAATTTTAAACTAGAGGTTGACAATTCTTCTAGAGGAGTTTTATTTTTTGTTTCTTCCTTTGGTTCTTCTTTTGTCTTTTTCCTTTGTGCTTGTAACTCTACAATTGAAACATTAAAGAAAAATAGTCCTATTAAAGTTAAAATAAAAGATTTTTTCATGGTGGAATTTTGTACTCGTAAAGTAAGAAAGCTACTTTAGTTATTCATTCCACCTAGCATATTTATTTTGTTTCAGGTAATCCAGCGTACCTTTTCTGCCATAGTTGATCTTTCCGCTTTATTTGGAAGATTAGTAACTGGTACTCCTATATAAAGTAAACCATAACAACTTTCTCCCTCCCCAAGATATGGGAATGCATCCTTGCCAATAATCATTTTCGGTGAACTCCAATAGCAGCCAAGATTCATGGCAGTACAACTTAAATACATGTTCTGCACACTACAGGCCAAGGCCGCCAACTCTTCCCATTCAGGTATTCGCTCCTCTGGGTCTCTATGAGTGCATAAGGCGATCACATGACTTGATGTCAGGATTTTTTTTGAAATTCTTGTTTTTTTATTTTCATTATATTTTTCTGGAGGCGTAGTTTCCATGTACTTGTCTACCATAAAATTGGCCAATTCTTCCAGAGCTGAACCTGAAAAAACCTTAAACCTCCAGGGCTCCGTCTTCTTATGGTTTGGTGCCCACATGGCATTCGCTAAAATTATTTCTATTTTTTCTTTAGATATCTTTTTATCGATATAGGTACTAGGAAATATAGACCTCCTTCGCCTTATTAAATTTGTAAGATTCTGAATATCCATCATGCCTGCTTTTCTTTAATAACCCATGGTGTTTGAATTTAGTTTTATTAGTTTCATTGCATGAAAAAAAATAAGGCTATTCTATTGTTACATTGCCCTGATCAACCCGGTATAATTGCCTCCATTACAGCTTTTATACATGATAACAATGGAAACATCGTTGCTCTTGAACAACACGTTGAGGAACTTGAAAAAGAACTCTTTATGCGCGTTGAATGGGAACTAGATGATTTCATTATTCCAAATGAAAAAATTGAAGAGTATTTTCAAACCTTGGTAGGAGATAGATTCAAGATGAATTGGAGATTAGAATTCAATAGTACGATCCCTAAAATTGCCTTATTTGTTTCTAAATATTCTCATTGTTTTTTTGATATTCTATCAAGATATGAGTCCAAAGAGTGGAAGGTTGAAATTCCGTTAATCATAAGCAATCATGAAAAATTTAGACCAGTAGCCGAACGGTATAATATTCCTTATTATCACATTCCTATTACCAAGGAAAATAAAATGGACGCGGAGGAAAAAGAAATAAAATTATTAAGAGAAAATAAGGTGAGCCTTATTGTACTCGCAAGATACATGCAGGTAGTAACCGGAGATTTCATCAACAAATACCCCAATAAAATTATAAACATTCATCATTCCTCCCTCCCTGCATTCCCTGGTGCCAAGCCCTACGACTCCGCATATAAACGTGGCGTAAAACTCGTAGGGGCCACGGCTCATTATGTGACACAAGATCTTGATGCTGGACCCATTATCTCACAAGAAGTTATTCCCGTTTCACACAAAGATAGAATCAGAGACTTAAAACGGAAGGGTAAGAACACGGAGAAAATTGTACTGGCAAAAGCGGTTAAAAAACACATTGACCACAAAATTATTCCTTATAAAAACAGAACAGTTGTGTTTGCCTAAAGATTGTTGTATTCTTCCACTGCTACTTTTAAGCAGTCTAAAGCGATTGCCAGTTTTTCACGATTCAAGACATAGGCCATCCTTACTTGTCGCTGGCCTTTTTTTGGAGTAAAATAAAAGCCTGATGCTGGAGCCAACATCACTGTATAATTATCTTTTCTAAAATCTGTCAGCAGCCATTTACAAAATTTTTCAGCATTATCAACCGGTAATTCGACAATGTTATAAAAAGCTGCTTGTGGTTTATAGTTTACCGCTCCTTGAATTTTTTGAAGTCCCTCATAGACCAAAGATCTTCTCTTTAGATATTCTTGTTTGGCCTCATCAATATATTTTTTCGAATCTTGGTAACAGAACTCTGCCAGCTTTTGTCCAAAATATGGAGAACACAATCTCATCTGTGCATACTTCAAAACACTTTCTCTAATTTTCTTATTTCTAGAAACCAAATACCCGACCCGAGCTCCACAACTACTAAATACTTTAGAAACAGAATCTACAACAATCACCTGTTGATCAAAACCTTCAAAGTTCAATACTGAATGGAACACGCCATCGTAGCAGAACTCTCTATAAACTTCATCAACAATTAAAAATAGATTTCTTTCTCTTGCAAAATCCATGAGAACTTCTAGCTCAGCTTTAGAATACAACTGACCCGTTGGGTTACCCGGATTACATAATAATATGGCCTTGGTCCGAGGAGTTATTTTTTCTACAAAATCAGAAATTTTTGGCAATGAAAATTCTGACTCTATTGTGCAGGTGATCGGTGTAATATTTACACCTGACATGGTTGCGAAGCCCAAATAATTGGCATAAAACGGCTCAGGGATTATTACCTCATCTCCGACATCGCAAGTTGCCATTAAGGCAAAATGAATCGCTTCTGATGCTCCAGTTGTTACAAATATATCCTCGTAAGTTAGGTCAGAAGTAAAGCTTCCATAGTATTGTGCTACCTCTTTTCTCAGGGATACTAGTCCCTCAGACGGACCATACTCAATAATAGGGGCAACTAAATCTTTTACGCGTTGCAATGCTTCAGGGGGCGTCGGAATGTCTGGTTGGCCGATATTTAAGTGTAATATTTCTACGCCCTCAGATTTAGCTTGCCTTGCATAAGGCATTAAAGATCTAATGGGTGACCAAGGAAGTTCCGTACTTCTTTTAGATCCGTTTAACTCAACTATTTGTTTTATTTCCACCTCTGCCTGCGTATTGCCTAAAGTTATGAACGATTTTGATCATTTTATGCTTTCGCAAATGATTTATCATTCTGCTAAAATTAAGCCTTCTTGAAAGTTATGCCAATTGCTGACAAAAGTATACTAAACTCCTACTTGCCTTGGTCTTCTAATAGCCCAAAAAGAGGATGAAAAATAAAATGAAAAAATCGGTAAACTGTTCAGTTTTTTATTTTGGTGAGTCTACCCAAGATTTAAATGAACTCATAACGTCCCTACCTTTTTCCTGATCTAGATAAACCTCCTCTTGATTTTTGTTCAGAATTCGGTACTCAGGTATTACGGTTAACTCATATAAGTCCATTACTTTTCTTAGATCAGTAACATGAACGTTTTCACCATTTAGAAAGGAGTAACTCTGTAGCGCACGTTCCCAGGAATTTTTGTCTTTATCCATGGACACATTCAATAGTACAACTCCCATTTCTTGAAGCTCCATTCTCATCTCATTGTATTTTTGATAGTTGGAAAGACAAGGCTTGCACCAGCTTGCCCAAAAACTTATATAAACCACTTTTCCTCCATAATCTCTTAGCTCTTGCACTTCTCCTTTTTCATGATAAAATTCGAAGTTAGGTGCTGGGTCTGAGTCATTAACTGGAGGTGAAAGAGCTAACGTTACTGCAAGTAACAAAAGTTTGAATGTGAACATTTCTAAGATTTGATACTATAACGGTTCTGAGAGTTAAAATGTTTGTAAAGAAGCTTACCGCTCTATCATACTTTCAATTACCAATTAGTGATACTCTTGAGTTGTTTGTCAACCAATTTAACTGATCTTTATCATCAATATGTTCTTTCGTGTTAGTGGAAATGAACCCAGTCAATAACAAAAAGCTTTACTTAAAAGCTAATTTAAACATTTGCATAAGCGACTTAGATAATAATTAAGTACCACTGGATACTTAGTAGAATCAATAATCTTGACAATTCTATATTTTTCTGGCAGAGTAAATAGCGCAATATGCTTCAAATACTCATTTCCTTTTTTATCTTCATCCCAAGAAAACTAAGGTTACTACTAATTGAATAGGCGAATAGGTTTAGCGCAAACGATCACTTAATAGTAAATAAGAACCACAAATGCTAACGAAAACTCAATCAAAACGGGCTTCCGATCCTTCTCACCTAGGCAGTATTAGGCTTAACCTTACCGATTTTAAAGAACCAAAAACAAATTTTATGAGAACCCTCCTTCTCTCATGTTTTGCCATGCTATTTCTTAATTCCGCTTCTGCAAATGAAACAGTAGTCGCAGGATTTCATTGTCCCAACAATGTATATGCAAATTGCAATGATGAAATATGGGATTTATCTATCTACGGAAACGCTTACTACGTTGACTATAATGGGCACCAGCACTGGGCCGGAGCTCCTACCGTCGACTATCAACTGAACAGTTGTAACATCGGTAAGATTATCAGAACTTGGAATTATGAAGATCCATATTGGAATTGGCATACTTGTTCTCAAGTTATTCATGTTTCAGGAGTAAGTGGTGGACTTACTAATTTGACCTGGCCGCATGATATTGAATTAGAAGGGTGCCATGAAAATGTAGACCCTTACAGCTTGCCTCATGGATATAGTGTACCAAGCTACTATGGTGGAGGAGAATGTAGTCAAATAGGAGTAAACTACGACGATGACATTTTCTATTTCGGTGGAGACTGTAAAAAAATAAGAAGAACATGGACCATTATCGATTGGTGTGTTTATGATCCAAATGGATGGGGAAACCAAGGAATTTGGTCTTATGTCCAACTAATTAAAATTTCTAACACTAAAGCACCTAACTTATATTGTCCAGCTGGTGTCAAGGTATCATCTTTTGACTGTGATTCTGCAACTGTATTACTACCTCCTGTGAATGTAGATTATTCGGTATGTGGTGGTCAGTTTCAAGTAATTAATAATTCACCTTACGCTTTCGCAAATGGAGCTGATGCAAGTGGTGTATATCCAATCGGACATCATAATGTGAATTTTACAATTAAGTATAGTTGTGGAGCCAACACTTCATGCCATGTGCAGATTATCGTTGAGGATGGTAAAAATCCAGTTCCATATTGTTATGCTGAATTGGTCGTTGCTTTAATGCCCGTCGATTCTGATAATGATGGCGTCGTAGATGATGGAATGGTGACGATCTGGGCTTCTGATCTTGACAAGGACAGTTATGACCCATGTCACAACTACAGTAATTTACATTTCTCTTTTTCACCAGATATCACAGATAACTTTAAAACTTTTACCTGTGCAGAAGTTGGCGAAAACGAAGTAAGAATGTATGTCACCAATAATTACGGCGGTCAATCATACTGCGTCGTAACCGTCGATGTACAAAACAACCTTGCGAATATTCCCAACTGCGAACCAACTCCAGAGGGAAGTAACCCAGGCAACTATAACGGTATCGTCAATGGTAGAGTGCTTATGAATGATGAAACCCCTCTAGTCAATGCAAAAATAAGCTTAGAGGCCGCTCATCCAGAGATGATTATCGATGAAGAAATTACTGGAACTAGTTACACCCCTGTAGTTGTCGATAGCTATGTTACTCCATTAGGTAACACCGTATTCCTTATGGAAAATGATGAAGTACATACCTACAGTTATGACACAACTTATGTTGATTTCAAACAAGATGTCATGACCGGAGTTGATGGATATTATATTCACCAAAATGTATTAAGTTCAATGATGTATCTAATGCCAGAGAAAAGCACTTGCGATATGTCTAAGGTAAACGTTAACGATGCTAAAGTGCTTCATTCATTTATTACTGGAGCAGCTACCTTCGATAATCCATACCTTTTCCTTGCGGCTGATGTGGATGATAACATGGTTGTCAATTTCGATGATCTACTTCACATGATCAAATATCTTACAGGTGAAGCGGATGGTCTTCCATGCGTTGAACCATATTGGTTTGTGTCACGAGAAACCGAAGCTACAGATCCTTTTGATTTGCCAATCATAGATCCAGCACAGGTCATGGTAAACGCAAACCAAACAAGTAATTTTAATATAATTGCTGTCATGAAAGGCGATCTTGACATTTTAGTAGGAGCCGATCAGCTTCAAGACATTTTAGATAATTCGACATTGGAAATTGAAGCGTCTACTAGTGTTGAGTCATTAAACGAATTCGTACAAATAAAAGTACAGCCTAATCCAGCAACTGATATTGCCACCATTATAATTAGTGGTGAAAATCTTGGATTAAATCATCAAGTAACTATTTTTTCAATTACTGGTGAAAGAGTTATTCAGAAAAAAGCCACAAGAAACGGAGGTAACTTAAATGTAGAACTAGATGTTTCTGCACTTGACGCTGGTTATTATTTCTATGATATTAGAGATGGTGAAAAGAGTTACAAAGGAAGTTTTATAAAGAATTAAAATATTAAAAGTTGAATAGAAAAGGCGCTCATAAAGAGCGCCTTTTTTTATGCCTATCTTGAATGTCATTATGCGGAAACTTTAAGCTGATTCTTTAATTTTTATTTTCGCTCTCTACTGCACCTATCCATAATAATATACATTTTTGTTCTGCTGTATTCACTGAAAAAGTAAGACCATAAAAAGTCCTTGTTGAAACTTTATATCAGCTGATGACTACTTTGTATTCATTTGAAAAAAGGGAAGAGAAAACTCAATTCCATTTAAATGTCTCAATCATTTCCAAGACATCCCGTTTTACAAATTTGTAGACAGGTGCTATGGAATCAGGGTTAACTTTTGAATTAAAATATAAACTACCTCTAAAAAAATGCTCTACAGAATCAGTGACAAAAAACTGCAGGGGTGAAGCAACCGGTCCGTCTAATTCAAAGATCAAACCAAATACCCTTTCCTCAAAATTTTCGATCACTTGCTCTCGTCTGTAATCCGCTTTCTGATTATGCTTAGCTGCCATTCTGAAAGCGTCACCTACCAACTTATCATAATGTGCTCTATTATCAATTTCAATATAGCTGCAGTGTACTTGGCTATTTAATTGCTCAGATCTAAGATCAAACCAACAAGGGTGCAAGGGCTTCTCATCAAAATAATATTCATCTTGTTTTACTTTGAAATAATCAGGGTACATAAAACTTAGTGAACAATAACTTTCTTGAAAACTTATTAAGTTACGTTCTGGATATTCAACCTTAGGATACATCCTTGGTTTTGGTTTACCTATTTTGGTTTCTTGGCACGACAGCATTATAGATGATATGCTGAACAAGAACAGTAGATATCTATTCATGGCTAATTCTTGTAAACTTAATTTTCTCAATCCTTCTTTTAGAAACAGATACCACTTTCAATTTGAATCTGTCCAATATAAACTCCTTATCCTTCTTCGGAATATATCCTAAGTTTTCCAAAACCAACCCAGCTAGTGAATCAGATTCCCCTCGGGCGGTCTCAAAAACCTCTACGTCTTCACCTACAATACGACAGACATCATTGATCATCGACTTACCTTCGAAAATATAATTATCATCATCTATTTTTATATAATCAACATCCTCTTCCACATCAAATTCATCTCGGATCTCCCCTATCACTTCTTCCATAATATCCTCTAAAGTTATGATTCCTGCACTCCCTCCAAATTCATCTACAACAATGGCCATGTGCATCTGCTTTAGTTGGAATTCTTTTAAGAGCTCATCAATTTTTTTGGATTCTGGAACATACATGTGATTGGTCCGAATATGTTTCTGCCATTCATATTGTTCATTTTCACTGAGGTATGCGATCAGATCTTTTACATATAAAATACCAATAACATTGTCAAAGTCTTCTTGGTAAATTGGTATTCTAGAGAATCCACTTTCTTTGATGGTGTTTAATAACTCCCCATAAGTAGTGTCCATGTCTAATGCAACAACATCAACTCTCGATTTCATGATCTGTTTTACAAGAAGATCACCAAATTTTATAATCCCTTTTAAAATATCTGCTTCCTCTTCAGCATTCTGCTCTTTACTCACTGTTAAATCAATCGCCGCATCTATTTCTTGTCGAGAGGTTAATTTATTTTGCTTTGATTCAAATCGCTTTTCTATGCCTGAAGTACCACGAAGCATGAGGGTGCTGATCGGTTTAAAAGCTGAATTTAAAAACACCATGGGTCCCGTCATAAACATAGCGAAACTTCTATTATTTACGCTTGCATATATTTTAGGTGTAACCTCCCCAAATAAAACCAAAATAAAAGTTACTGCGACGACTGTTATGAAAAAGCTCAATGCACTTATCAGTGTTGGTATTTCAAACGAAACCCATCTTGAAATTCCTTCGGCCATTGGAAATAATACGGCGTCGGTTAATAACTTTTTTAATAAGAAATCAGAAACAATTACGATGGCAATGTTTACGAAATTATTAGCAATTAAAATAGTTGCTAATAACTTCCTCGGCTTTTCTTTTACCTCAATGAGTCGATCTGCTACTGGGTTTTTGTCTTGATGTAATTCATGAAGGTCTTTGGGTGACAAAGAGAAAAATGCGATTTCTGAACCACTGACCAATGCAGAACAGATTAATAAGATTATTAAACCAATCAACCAAAGAAGGACGGTCCAATCAAATGAAATGGAAAGTAAAAATTCTAATATAAATAAACCGTCGGGTGGTTCTGGGTCCAAAATTGAATATTTAAGTGAAACCTAAAATGGAAGATCATCTTCTACGACCGGAGCTTTGGTTGCAGGAGCATTATAACTCTGCTCTGATTTAGGTGCACTTATAGGTGGAAACTCATCTGACGCACTTGGCATGTTTATTCCACTAGCTCCTTCTTCTCTACGATCTAATTTTCTCGTAACAACAGCTCTTACTTCAGTGATATAATTATCCTTCCCTTGATCATCCTGCCATTTTCTTGTTGTTAACTTTCCCTCAATATAAATCATTGAGCCTTTTTTGAAGTCTCTACTAGCGCGTTCCGCAGCCGGCCCCCAGACAACAATATTATGCCATTCGGTTACGGTCTGCCATTCACCAGCTTTATCTCGGTAGTTCTCATTTGTAGCCACTGGGAATTTTGCTACCGTACTTCCATTATCAAAGGTTTTAACCTCTGGGTCTTTCCCTAAATTTCCAATAAGAAATACTTTATTAATCATAAATCTATAAGTTAGTTTGCAAATATAAATCTAATAATTTTGGGAAAGCATATCCTTGTAATCTATTCGTAACAAGAAGCTTTTCCCCTTTATACTCAAAGTTATCACATCTAATCGTAATGATTTCAGCAATTATTAATTGATGTGTTAAAATTCTCTTCATTTTTAACCGAGCCAGAACCTCAGTTTCACCCTTTGGCGTTATCCCTATTTCCTTTAAATAATTTACTATTTGGGCAGAATTTGGAGACCATTCAGCACTCGTTTCTTTTAAAACAAATTCATATAAACCTTTCCATATATCTTTCTCATCTCTTCTATTGATGATTCTATTTGCTGAAAAGTCAACAAGATCTATATAAGTGAAGTATCTTTTTTTCTTCTTTATCTTAACTTTAGCACGAGGAAGAATGGCTACAAGATCTTTACTTAGAGCAACGCAATTTTTTCTTAATGGACAGACACTACAATTGGGGTTTGCAGGCAAACATTGTAGCGCTCCAAAGTTCATAATCGCTTGGTTAAATACCGCCGCATCTTTGGTGTGATCCATTGCCTGCTCAAGAAATTTTAAAACTTTTTTTCTACCCTTTACTTTAGTGAGGTCTTCACCTATTGAACAATATCTTGAAACAATTCTTAAAACATTTCCATCGATTACTGGATACTTTGCTCCATAAGCAAAACTCATTACGGCCGCAGCCGTATAAGGACCAATTCCAGGCAAGGAAATTACATCATCATAATGTTTAGGAAAAACTCCCTTATGAGTGATCATAATTTCATTGGCTGCTTTATGTATGTTCCTTGCCCTACTATAATATCCTAAACCTTCCCATTGCTTTAAAACAGAATCTTGTGAAGCTTCCGCCAATGCTCGAATTGTAGGGAACTTCTCAGTAAAATTTAAGTAATAATTCCAACCCTGTTCAACTCTAGTCTGTTGTAAGATTATTTCAGATACCCAAATCTTATAGGGGTCTGAGAGACCCAACCACGGCATAGGCCTTGGATGTGATTTATGCCATTTTAGTAATTGCCTATTAAATAATTTCGGGTCCATAAAAAGAAAAAGAGATGTGAAATTAATCACATCTCTTAAATATTTTAGTCAATCCTAATTAAGCAGTTAGACTCATTCGGATTGTGTGATAGTCTCCATAAAGATTTTTAATCTTTTGCTTTAATGCTTTCCTTGCAAAAAATATCCTACTTTTTACGGTACCTAGAGGAAGATCTAATTGCTCTGAGATTTCTTGATATTTATATCCATCATAGTGAAGTTTGAATGGCACTTTAAGTGAGTCATCCATATCATCGATCATCTTGTTTAATTCCTTAAGGGCAATATTTGTATCGGCCTCATTTCTGATGGTATTCTTTCCAGAATTTATGTAAAACAAGTTTTCAGTTTTATCAATAACAGTATTTGCTTTTTGCTTTTTTCTGTATTGATTAATAAATATGTTTTTCATTATCGTAAACATCCAGGCTTTAAAATTTGTCCCAGGATTGAATTTTTCTCTATTGGAAATTGCTCGGAATGCGGTCTCCTGATATAAATCTTTTGCCTCTTGAGCGTTCTTGGTAAGATTATAAGCAAAAGCATTCAATGAAGAATTAAGGGAGAATAACTGCGTATTAAATTCTATAGTTGACATAATCTTAATTTTACGTTTTATTTACTTTCAAAAATAATTGAAAGTTAAACAAAATGCAAATTTTGCTTAAACAAAATAGCTTATCGAAGACCAGCAAAAATAGATATGTCTTATAAATAACTGCATATCAGCCACTTATCACTAAACTTCGAAAGTGTTAATTTTCAATAAAAAATGAAACTACTTCTGTGCCTTTGATAAAAGGTACACCGCAATTAGGCCAAACAGTAAATTGGGTATCCAAACTCCTATACTAGCGGGAAAATTTAGGTTGTGGATGAAAGTCTCTGAGAATCGAGACAAAACAACGAAAATTGCTCCTGCCACAATGCCAATAGCCAAATTAAGTCCCATACCTCCTCGAGATTTCCTTGAGGCAACAGAAACACCGATCAAGGTTAATATAATCACGGTTGCCGGATCTGAACTCCTTTTATGTATCTCTATCTGGTATTTACTTGACGCACCTAGCCCTCTTTCCTCATTTCGCTTGACGACCTTTCTAAGTTGAGGAGTTGTCATCGTATACATGTCCATTGAATTGGAGATAAAGTCACCAGGCATTAGATTCAGAGTTGTATCCATCGTTCCTCCCTTAGCCAATAATAAAGTCTCATTAAGGCCCTTAAAACTCCTTTTTTCAAAATCGGTCAAGGTCCACAAGTTTGGAGGTTCCTTCAGCGCTATTTTGCTCGCTTTTAAGACATACCTCAATTCACCATTTTCAAATCGTTCAAATCTAAAGGCAGTTCCAGTCGTATCAACTTTTCTAAAATATCGCAGATAAATCTTTTCTCCGGGTGCCACAAATAAGTGAATATCGTTACCCCTTGATTTCACCTTATGTTTGTAAATATACTTTTGCTCGAACGCTGTCTTAGTCTTGTTGCTTTTGGGTATAATAAAATTACTACCCATCCACAATAATCCACCGATGACAAAACTACCGAATAAATAAGGTCGAAGAAACCTACGATAACTTACTCCCGCGCTGAGAATGGCAACAATCTCTGTGTTCTTGGCCAAACGAGAAGTAAAAAATATAACCGCAATCAATGAAAATAAAGGCCAGAGTAAGCCATTTATCCAAGGAACGAAATTGAGATAATAATCAAACAAAATTTCTTTCAAAGGAATTTCTTGACTGATAAATTTATCCGCACGATCACTAAAATCAATGACGATCGACACAAGAGTAATTAAGATTACTGTGAAGAAGAAGGTCGTTAAAAACTTCTTGAGGATATATTTATCAATCTTATTCAATCTATAATCTAATACTTAAATGAGGCAGAATTCCTGATTTCCATTCCGTAAAGGTTCCATCTATTATTTTCTCTCTTGCAGTATTTACAAGCCAGAGGTAAAATGATAAATTATGCAAGGTTGCAATCTGTGATGCCAGATATTCTTTTACCTGAAACAAATGACGTAAATATGCCTTGCTATGTTTCCTCGAAGTTTCCACCGTACTATCTTCATCAATGGGACTATAATCCGCCTTCCATTTCTGATTTTTTATTGAAATCACTCCCTTACTCGTATATAATAATCCATGTCTCGCATTCCTCGATGGAAGCACACAATCAAACATGTCTATTCCTGCTGCAATTGATTCTAAAATATTTTCTGGTAGACCGACGCCCATTAAATAACGTGCCTTATCTTTTGGTAGTATTTCACAACATACCTCTGTCATTGAATATAAATCCTCATGAGGCTCACCGACAGAAAGTCCACCTATCGCATATATCTCACTTTCCTTTTTGGCAATATATTCAGAAGATCGCTTACGCAAATCTGGATATACTGATCCTTGAACAATTGGTGCTAATGCCTGATCGTAACCATACAGCGGTTCCGTTTTCTCAAACTCTGCAAAACATCTATCAAGCCAGCGGTGGGTCAAATGCATGGAATTAGTCGCATATCTTTTATCACAAGGATAAGGAGTGCATTCATCAAAGGCCATTATTATATCCGCGCCGATTTGCCTCTGAATATTCATCACCTTTTCTGGCGTAAATAAATGTTTACTTCCATCTATGTGTGATGCAAATGTTGCACCTTCCTCTTTTAATTTTCGGCGTTGACTAAGAGAGTATACTTGGTAGCCTCCACTGTCTGTCAATAGTGGTAGATCCCATCCCATAAATTTATGCAATCCACCAGCTCCTTCTAAAATTTCAATACCCGGCCGTAAGTATAAGTGATAAGTATTGCCCAATATTATCTGGGCTTTAATATCATGAAGCAACTCGGATTGGTGTATTGCCTTTACCGTTGCCTGCGTACCCACTGGCATGAAGATCGGGGTCTTAACATCTCCATGATCAGTACTTAAAAGTCCTGCTCTTGCTGAACTCTTATTATCAAATTTTTCAACTTTAAATTTTATCATCTATTCCTCACTAAATCCATTTTAAATATAATACCAAACATGATGCAGAACACCAATAAGGAAGATCCTCCTTTACTCATAAAAGGAAGTGGAATTCCTATGACAGGCATGATCCCTAAGGTCATACCTATATTAATAAAAACATGAAGAAACAAAAAGCCCGCAACTCCATACATGTAGTAACGAATAAAATCCAACCTATTTCTTTCGGCCATCATGATGGTACGATACAGCAGCAGCATAAAAAGGACTATCACACTCATCACACCTAGGAAGCCCTGCTCTTCACCGATGGTACAAAAAATAAAATCTGTGGTCTGCTCGGGAACAAAATTCAATTTTGTCATCGCACCTTCGAGAAAACCAGAACCCGTAAGCCCACCCGAACCAATGGCTGTTTTAGACTGAATAATATTGTATAAGGAACCTCTTGGATCACAAAGGTCTGGCCTGAGCCAAACATTTATCCGATCCTGCTGATGTGGTCTTAAGAGGTTTGTAAATGACCATTGTGTTGCTAAAGAAATTAGGGTTGAAATAATAGAAGAGACAATTGTAATTGATAAAAACCTAACTTTATTCTCCCGAATAGTAACTACGATCAGACCAATCAATAAAACCGATAAACCAAAAAAAACAAAATTGCCGTAGCCGAATCTATTAAAAACATAGGAGGCTAATACGATCAACAAGTAGTTTGCAACATATTTAAAATTGTTGTTAATGGATAGTAATAAAACTCCAATAGCAGCAATTAATATGATCATTATAACCGGTGGATACCCAAAGATTAATGTCAAGATTACAATCGAAATGAAGGATAAGCTGAGCACGTAATAAACCGGATTAGCTCCGGCGCGATAAAATAGAAAAACGAATGAAGAAAATATGATTGCTGAACCCGCATCAGGTTGCAATAAAATTAAAAACACAGGGAGGGCTACTAAACCTAAACCTAGCAGTAGATGCTTATCATTTTTTAAATTCAATTGAGTCGAACCAAACAAGGAGGCAACGGCAAGACAGGTACCTAGTTTAGCTAATTCTGAGGGTTGAAAAGAATATCCAGAAATAATAAACCAAGACTTTGCACCCTTCACTTCAACGCCTAAAATTAAAACAGCGACCAGGAGAAAGATAGAAAATCCATAAAACACATAAGCAAAACTACTCCAGAATTTCCAATCAATACTGAAAGTCGCAATAAATGCTACGATGCTCAATCCCAACCAAATGGTCTGCTTTCCTATCTCTGTTGAAATACTAAAAACTTCTTGAATACCGCCACCTTCATATACTGTAGCAAATAATGTAAGCCAACCTATTCCCAATAAAGCAAAAAAACAAATGAGCGCAGGAATGTCTATGCTCTTAGATAGTCTTCTTGAATTTAGATTACGGCTTGACAAGTTCTGACTTTTCTATGTCATCAACTACAGGTATGGCTCCTGGAAAATATTGTTTGACAGCCAGTAAAAAAGCAAATAAATCTTCCTTGGTTTCGAAAGCTCCAACCTTTACTTTATAATATGGATTCTCGTGAAACCATTGGGTTTCATATTCTGGAAAGTATCGACGAAATTCACCAATTGCCTTTTCCATATCCCTTCTTTCATTGGTTGTAATGATCTGAATCTTCCAAGCTTTGACTGTACTAGATTGGTTATTCTTTTCTGAGTATTTACTCATGAATTCAGTAACCTCAGCTTCCTCTTGAAGGGTGATTTGAGCCTGTAGACTAAAACAAGAAAAGAAGAATAAACAGTATAAAAAATATTTCATCTTGGGTCTTTTAATTAAATGTGAGGTCTATTTACCATGACACTGTTTGTACTTCTTTCCACTTCCGCAAGGACAAGGATCATTTCTTTTTACTTTAGTTTCTTCTCGCTTAAAAGTTTCTGGCTTGGCATTTTGCTGACCAGCTGCTGCTGCCGCTGCTTTTCTCACTCTGTCATCCCTACTTGTTTGAACTTTTCTAAAATCAGTTTTTGCAGCTTTTGCTTCTCTTACTTCATCAGGTGCTGCTAGCAATAATTTTCCTTTGAGCAAATAAGAACAAACATCTACGTTCAATTTATAAACGAGATCTTGAAACAACTCAAAGGACTCTTTTTTATAGATTACCAGAGGGTCTTTCTGTTCAAATGATGCAGACTGCACGGAATCTTTTAATTCATCCATTGACCGAAGATGCTCCTTCCAGTTGTCATCCAACAATGCCAATGCAACAGCCATTTCAATATCTTTCATCACTGAAGCTCCTTCTGTATCAACCGCTTTTTGTAGGTCCGCAGAGATGTTTAATTTCCTTTCAGATTCTAGAACATAAGGAATAGCAATACGCTTGTATCGATGGCCTTCATTGTCATGAACATTCTTGATGATAGGCAATAAAACCTCCTTCAGCTGCTCGCTCTTTTTTTCATACACGGCCAAAACCTGATTCTTGTATTCTTCCACTACATTTTCTGTAGAGTCTTCTAAAAAGTTAGCCTCACTAATTGAAGGATCAACTCCTAGTAACCTTAAAGATTCATTTCTGAAAAATTCGTAATCTCCCGATGGTTTCGTTTGCTCAACGATAACTTCTGTTAAGCCAGCAAACATGTTATATAAGTCAATACTCAGTCTATCTCCTGACAATGCATTACTTCTCTTTGTATAAATTGCTTCCCTTTGGATGTTCATAACATCGTCATAGTCAAGCAATCTTTTTCGTGTTCCGAAATTATTTTCTTCCACTTTTTTCTGAGCTCGTTCTATTGATTTCGTTACTGCAGAATGTTGAATTACTTCTCCTTCTTTATGGCCCAATTTATCCATCACCGTTGCAATCTTCTCTGAATTGAAAAGTCGCATTAGTTTATCTTCTAGTGAGACAAAGAATTGAGAAGATCCAGGATCACCCTGCCTTCCTGCTCTACCTCTCAATTGCCGATCAACCCTTCTTGAATCGTGTCTTTCGGTGGCAATTATGGCAAGCCCTCCAGCAGCTTTCACTTCATCACTTAATTTAATATCTGTTCCTCTACCGGCCATATTGGTGGCGATGGTAACTCTACCAGGCTTACCTGCTTCTGTAACAATATCAGCTTCGCGTTGGTGCTGTTTTGCATTTAGGACGTTGTGATTGATCCCTTTCATCTGCAACATTCTACTCAGTTTTTCTGAGTTGTCGACAGAAGTTGTACCGACCAACACTGGTCTACCTTTTGACGTTAGGCCTTCAATAATTTCAATGACTGCGTTAAATTTCTCTCTTCCGGTTTTATAAACTAAATCATCTTGATCATTTCTTACGATTGGTCTATTGGTAGGGATCACAACAACATCCAACTTATATATTTCCCAGAACTCTCCAGCCTCTGTTTCTGCAGTACCAGTCATTCCAGATAATTTGTGATACATCCGGAAAAAATTCTGCAAAGTTACCGTTGCATAAGTCTGCGTTATATCTCCAACTTTCACATTTTCTTTGGCCTCTATCGCTTGATGTAAACCATCAGAATATCTCCTACCTTCCATCATTCTACCCGTCTGCTCATCTACAATTTTCACCTGCCCGTCCATAACAACATATTCTTCGTTATTTTCAAACAAAGCATAGGCTTTCAACAATTGACTGACCGCATGTAATCTTCGAGATTTTACACTATAATCTGTTATAAGTGCTTCTCTTTGTTCCGTAAATTTCTCTCCTGTTTCTGTCTCTTTTTCCTCGAGCTGTTGCATTTCTAAAGTAATGTCCGGCATTACAAAAAACGAAGTGTCATTTTCTCCCTTGGCAAGAAACTCTCCTCCTAAGTCAGTTAACTCTACATTTCTATTCTTTTCATCAATGGTAAATAAAAGTGAAGCATCAACAATATGCATGTTCTTAGACTGTTCCTGCATATAAAAGTTTTCCGCCTTTTGCATCATCGCTTTCACTCCATCTTCACTTAAAAACTTAATGAGCGGTCTATACTTTGGAAGCGCTCTAAAAGCTCTCAATAATGATAAACCAGCTTGACCTTCTTCGTGACCTAGCTTCCCTTCTTTAAATAATTTTTTTCCTTCTGCTAAATATTTGGTCGCTAGCTTTTTTTGCTCATTTATCAACCGCAAAACCTTAGGATTCAATTCGATATATTCCTGCTCGTCAGACCCTTTTGAAACAGGCCCTGAGATAATCAAAGGTGTTCTTGCATCATCAATCAATACAGAATCAACCTCATCAATCATCGCAAAGTGGTGCTTGCCTTGTACTTTTTCAGCAGCCGACCTAACCATATTATCCCTCAGATAATCAAAACCAAATTCATTATTTGTGCCGTAGGTAATATCACAGTTGTAAGCTTTTACTCTGCCAGCAGAATGTGGTTTGTATTTATCAATACAGTCTATGGTAAGAAATAGAAACTCAAAAATTGGGGCAACCCATTCTGAATCTCTTCGTGCCAGATAATCATTTACTGTAATGACATGAACTCCTAATCCAGAAAGTCCATTTAGATAAGCCGGTAATGTTGCAACCAAGGTCTTTCCTTCACCTGTTTGCATCTCGGCAATTTTACCATCATGTAAAACCATACCACCGATGAGTTGAACATCATAATGTAGCATATTCCAGGTAATATCACCTCCAGCAGCCACCCAAGAATTTTTCCAGACTGCTTCATTACCTTCAATGGATAAATAGTCTTTTTTAGCAGCTAGGTCTCGATCTTGATCTGTTGCTGTTACCCTTAATTCTGAATTTTCCATAAACCTCCTTGCCGTTTCTTTTACTACGGCAAAGGCTTCTGTCTGAATTTCTAGCAGTACTTTTTCTAATTCTGTATCCCTTTCCTTAATTAATTCATCTATTTGCTCAAATAATGACTCCTTTTTCAAAACATCTTTCATCTCATCAGCCTGAGTTTTCAGGGTGCTTATCTCTTCATCTATTTCTTTAAGATATTCAGCAATTCTAGCCCTAAATTCATGGGTCTTATTTCTAAGAGCATCATTATCAAGACTTTTAAGCTTTTCAAAATGCTCATTGATGATTGTTACCCTCGGACTATACTCTTTGACATCTCGATCATATTTCGTACCGAATATCTTCTTTAATACATTGAACATTTATGAATGGATTTTGAATTGTAAACGTAAAATTAAGTAAAAAGATAACGTCATATACCGTTCCATGTGAACCTTATTGACATTTTGACAGCATTTAACACCAAGGCACGTAAAAAGGGCTGCCAAGTTTAGTGGCAGCCCTTAGATATTTGCTATAATGTCTCTTGATTTAGATCTCTTTTCTAAGTCTCGCTACAGGGATATTTAATTGTTCCCTGTATTTAGCTACTGTCCTTCTTGCTATGTTATAACCTCGTTTCTGAAGAAAATCTTTTAATTTCTCATCAGATAATGGCCTTTTCTTGTCTTCATTAACAATGATGTCCTCTAAAATGTTCTTTACCTCTAAAGTTGACACTTCCTGTCCATCCTGTGTTTGAAGAGATTCAGAGAAAAAGGACTTCAATAATTTTGTACCATATTCTGTCTGAACAAACTTACTATTAGCGACCCTTGATACTGTTGAAATATCTAATCCAGTGATTTCTGCGATATCTTTAAGAATCATTGGCTTCAGCCTTCGATCATCACCTGTGCTGAAATAGTCAAACTGAAATTGAAGGATTGAGTACATGGTATTGTACAATGTTTCTTGTCTTTGCTTAATCGCATCAATAAACCATTTTGCAGAGTCTATCTTTTGCTTAATAAACATGATTGCCTCCTTTTCTTTATGAGAAGCTCTTCTTCCATTGGTATTTACCTTAAAACTCTTAAGCATGTCCAGGTAATTATCGTTGATTCTTAAGTCTGGAGCATTCTTACTGTTCAAGACCAGTTCCAATTCATCGTCTCTATTGGAGATAATGAAATCTGGAACAACATATTGGCTATTAGCTCCGGAAGTCTGTGAGTGCCCGCTTGACGGTTTTGGATTCAACTTCAATATTTCGTTGATCGCGTCTCTAAGTTCCGTTTCAGATAAAAATAAATTCTTTTGTAATTTCTTATAATGCTTCTTTGTAAACTCATCAAAATGGTTCAATAGAATTTTAAGAGCATTCATCCTTGCTCTTTTGGCAAGTGTATTTTTAGTTATTAATTCCTTCTGACGTAATTGAATAACCAAACTTTCTTGTAAATCTCTCGCTCCGATTCCTGGAGGATCAAATGTTTGTATTACCGTTATTAACTTTTCTATTTCTTTTTCTGTTGAATCAATATTGTGCGAGAACAACAGGTCATCAATAATCGAAAAAGCATCTCTTCGTAAATATCCATCCGCATCTATACTACCAATGATTTGTTTAGCTATTACTAATTCTCTTTCGTCCGATAATTCTTGCATGCCGAGTTGGGCTTCAAGATGCTCGTGAAAGGTATCTGAAACTGCAATTGGTAGTCTGTGTGTTTCTTCCTCTGATACAAATTTTTCACCAACCGTTTTATATAGAATAGGATCGTCCTCTATATATTCATTAATGTAATCATCCAACTCAAACTCTTCTTCTCCTTCCTCTTTGTTTTCATTTTCAAGGTCGTAAATCTCAGCTACTTCACTTTCATTACCTTCATCAAGAGCTGGATTAGCTTCTAATTCTTCCTTTATTCGTTGATCCAATGTTGCGGTCGGAATTTGCAATAATTTCATTAATTGAATTTGCTGCGGTGACAGCTTTTGCAACATACGGTGGGATAATCTCTGCTTTAACATCTCTTGATAATTTACCTGTTATAAACACTATATTTATAGACAAGTTTCGGGTTTTGTAATTTGTATATTTTGAGTATCAAACATACATTAATAATTTCTTTAATACAAAATTCGTTCCAAATTAATGAGTTATATATTATAAATAATCATAATATGAATATTTTGGCCCGACTTTCAGCATTACGCTCTTTTATGAGTGCTCACGAAATTGATGCATTCATCGTTCCGTCAAGTGATCCACACATGAGCGAATATGTTGCAGATCATTGGAAAAGTCGAGAATGGATTTCTGGTTTTACTGGCTCAGCCGGTACTATTTTGATTACCCAGAACTATGCTGGACTTTGGACCGATTCTAGATATTTTATTCAAGCAAAAAAAGAATTGAAAGGAACAGGTATTGAGTTGAATAAAATAATTGATAGATCGAGTCTTGGATATTCTCAATGGATTTATAAAAATTTGCCGGAAGGGTCAATCGTAGGATTAGATGGATTTCTTTTTTCTGAAAAGAACATTCACAAGATGGAATCATTGTTTGCTGAAAATAACATTAAACTAGTTTGCACAATAGAACCATTTCATGAAATCTGGGAAGACAGAACAAAAGCACCTACAGAAGAAATGTTTGTGCTTCCTAATAAATTTTCGGGAAAGAGCTTCCAAGAAAAACTAAAGGACTTACAGAAACATCTTTTCCTAAATAATTCTGAGGCCATACTTTTCACAGCATTGGATGAAATAGCTTGGTTACTAAACATTCGCTCTAGTGATATAAAATTTAATCCGGTTCCTATTTGTTACTTTCTAGTGACGGTAAATGAAAATATTCTATTTGTAGATGACAGAAAAATAGAACGCTGCAAAGACTACTTTGCAGAAAACAAGATTCAGATCAAACCATACCATTCTATCCTAGATCATTTAGTTTCTAACAACAATGAAATTCTAGTTGATCCAAATAGCTGTAACTCAAAACTTTTCCGAGCACTAAACAGAAAACTTATCAAGGAGAAAACCAGTTTTGTAATTTGGGAAAAAGCAGTAAAAAACAAGATTGAAATCGAAGGGTTTAGAAAGGCGATGATAAAAGATGGAGTTGCGCTTTGCAAAGTATATCATTGGCTAGAATCAAATCTTGATAATCAAGTCACAGAATATGAGTTTGGGTTGAAAATCGCCGAATTCCGATCAGAACAAGAATATTATTTTGGAGAAAGTTTTAATCCGATCATTGGAAATAATGGTAATGGAGCCATTATCCATTACAAAGCTAAAAAATCAGAAAGCGCGATAATTGGACCAGATTCCTATCTTCTCTGTGATTCTGGGGCTCAATTCAAGGATGGTACTACAGACATAACAAGGTCATTTGCTTTTGGAGAACCGTCTGAAGAATATAAAAAAGCATATAGCTTAGTTTTGGCAGGACACATAGATCTAGCATTAGCAACTTATCCCATGGGAACAAAAGGTGTTCAATTAGACCTATTGGCTAGAAAAGCATTGTGGGATCACCAAATGGATTACCCGCATGGCACTGGACATGGGGTTGGTTCATTTCTAAATGTTCATGAGGAACCACAAGGCTTTGCTCCAGGCAATTCAGTACGGGGAAATGCTAGCTTAGTGCCTGGTATGATTACATCTAACGAGCCTGGATACTACAAGCCCAACGAATTTGGTATTAGGATCGAGAATTTAGTTCTTAGTAAGAAACTAGGGGACGATTTCATAAATCATGAGACCATAACGCTATACCCTATTCAAAAAAAGAGCATTGATTTGACGTTTCTCAGTCAAAAACAAATAGACTGGCTAAATGATTACCATCAGAAGGTATGGGATAAATTAAGCCCACATTTGGATAAGGAATTACAAGAATGGCTTTATCCGCAATGTCAAAGCTTTTAATTTCGAAGTTTGTTTTAATAAAACTTTAAAATAGCTTTTCTTTGCATTCATAAATACAATAATTATGTCTGACGGTAGCGATCAAAATTGGGGTAAAAAAGGAGCTTGTTTTGGACAGTTCTTATTTGCTATCCTTTTGTTTATCATATTGCTCATTTATTTGTACAACCACAGTGACGGACATGTCATGTGATTAAATAAAAATTAAAGTCCTGCTTCTCGCGGGACTTTTTTCTTAAACCATACATTATGAATCTTGATTTTTTAAATTCTCTCGACTTAGAGACTAAAAACGATGGTACCTGGTCTGGCCAAGTATCTCATAGCTCTGATGAATATATAAGTTCTTACTCTCCTGTAAATGGTAAATTAATCGGAGAAGTAAGTGTGACTACTAAAGAACAATATGAATCAATAATTTCTCAATCCCAGGAAGCCTTCAAATCATGGAGGATCATGCCCGCTCCCAAAAGGGGAGAAATCGTGAGACAATATGGTAATGAACTTAGAAAGCACAAGGATGCTCTAGGCAAATTAGTTTCCTATGAAATGGGTAAGTCTCTACAAGAAGGTTGGGGAGAAGTACAAGAAATGATAGATATCTGTGATTTTGCAGTCGGCCTTTCCAGACAATTGTACGGTCTAACCATGCATTCCGAAAGACCGAGCCATAGAATGTATGAACAATGGCACCCAATCGGAACCGTAGGAATAATTTCAGCTTTTAATTTTCCTGTGGCTGTGTGGGCTTGGAATTCCATGATCGCTATGGTGTGTGGTGACGTGTGTATTTGGAAGGGAAGTGAAAAGACGCCGATGTGTAGTGTCGCTTGCCAGAAAATATTAATTAAAGTACTTAAGGATAATGATTTGCCGGAAGGCATATCAAATATCATCACAGGGAAAGCTGATGTAGGACAATGGATGACTAAGGATACAAGAATTCCTTTAATCTCCGCAACTGGAAGCTCAAGAATGGGTAAAGCTGTAGGTCAAGATGTTGCCGCAAGACTCGGAAGATCTCTGCTAGAATTAGGTGGAAACAATGCAATCATTATAACGCCATCCGCTGATCTCAAGGTTGTATTAACTGGAGCTGTATTCGGAGCAGTAGGAACCTGTGGTCAGAGATGTACTTCTACTAGAAGACTCATCATTCACGAAGATATTTACGATAAAGTAAAAGAGGTTTTAGTCAAAGCCTATGGCCAATTAAAAATTGGAGATCCCCTGGAAGTGAGCAATCACATAGGACCATTGATCGATAAAGATTCTGTAGATACCTATTTAAAAGCCATTGATCAAGTAAAAGAACAAGGTGGAAGCATGGTTGTTGAAGGAAAGGTCTTAGAAGGTCAAGGATACGAGAGCGGCTGTTACGTTTCTCCAAGTATCGCAGAGGTAAAAAATGAAATGAGCATCGTTCAACATGAGACTTTTGGACCGATTCTCTACTTAGTAAAATATAGTGGTGAGCTTTCAAACGCAATAGCCATTCAAAACAATGTACCACAAGGATTGTCTTCAGCCATTATGACCAACCACTTAAAAGAGGCGGAAGCATTTCTTTCTGCCGCTGGTTCAGATTGCGGTATTGCCAATGTAAATATCGGTACCTCAGGTGCTGAAATAGGTGGCGCTTTTGGTGGAGAAAAAGAAACGGGGGGAGGAAGAGAATCAGGATCTGACTCCTGGAAAGCCTATATGCGCAGACAAACCAACACCATAAACTACAGTGACACTGTGCCACTTGCACAAGGAATTGAATTTAACTTCTAATACATTATAAATAAACTTAATGTATAGGCATGATTTATGTATCGAATTAGGTTTAAGGCCCTAATTCTTGAACATAAAATATGTTATCAATGAAGGTTCTGAAATTCGGCGGCTCATCAGTTGCCTCTCCGGATCGTGTAAGAAATATTCTTTCGATTGTTCAACCGAGAATAGCCAAAGGTGAAAATCTAGCTATTGTCTTCTCTGCTTTTGGCGGAGTAACTGATCAATTAATTGAAATGATTGAAAAGGCGGGTAAAGGAGATGCATCCTATAATGAAGTAGTTATTTCATGTAAAGAGAGACATTACTCTGCCATTCAAGATTTATTTGATTCTCCTACAACAAGTACAGAATTGGCCAAAATTGATGTCTTGTTTCTCAAACTTGAAAACGTTCTCCGTGGAGTTCACTTATTAAAAGAGGCTTCCAATCGATCTTATGATTATGTCATGAGTTTTGGAGAAAGATTAAGCAATTCAATTATTGCTTCTTTTTTTAATGCTCGAGAAGTAAAAACAGAATATGTAGACGCCAGAACCCTGATTTCAACAAATAGCGATTTCAGATCAGCTAAAGTATTTAAAGATCTGAGCTATAAAAACATACAATCTGCCTTTGAAAATAAACGTGGAACAACACACATTATCACAGGATTTATTGCCTCTGATCAGAAAGGTAAAACGACAACTTTAGGACGAGGTGGTTCAGATTATACCGCTGCGCTATTTGCTGCTGCACTTGATGCAGATGCGCTTGAGATATGGACAGATGTAGACGGTGTTCTAACGACCAATCCTAAGATAGTTTCCAAGGCTTATCCAATAAAGGATATGACCTATGTTGAAGCAATGGAAATGTCGCACTTTGGAGCAAAAGTTATCTATCCTCCAACCATCCAGCCAGTACATCTAAAAGGTATTCCTACCTACATTAGAAATACCTTTAATCCAGAATACATCGGCACACTTATCCACAATGAAGTGACGGAAAACAATGGAAGTATCAAAGGCCTTTCCTCTCTTTCTGGAGTGTCCTTAATTACACTTTCGGGAACTGGCTTGCAAGGTGTTCCTGGCATTGCTGCTCGATTATTTAATGGTCTCGCTGCAAAGAGTGTTAATTTAATTTTGATTACTCAAGCCTCTTCGGAACACTCTATTTGTCTAGCAGTTATGGAGGAAAAATCAAAGCTTGCAGAAGAAACGCTTCTCTCGGAATTCAAAAAGGAAATAGAAGATAAACTTATTGACTCAATAGAAGTCAAGCCTGATATTTCGATTATTGCTGCTGTGGGAGAATCGATGAAAGACAAACCAGGAATTGCTGGAAAACTATTTTCTGCCTTAGGAAGAAATGGAGTAAATATTGAGGCAATTGCACAAGGTTCTTCGGAACTAAATATATCTTTTGCTGTCAATTCTAAGGATGAAAAAAAGGCATTAAACTTGATCCATGACAGTTTTTTCCTGAACGCTGAAAAAACCCTAAACTTGTTTATTATTGGAACAGGATTAATTGGTGGAACACTTATTCAGCAGCTACAAGAATATAAAGAAAACATATTGGCATCCCGTGGAATTGATCTAAAATTAATTGGACTTTCCAACAGTCGTAAAATGCATTTTGATGGTCATGGAATAAAATTGGAAGACTGGAAAGATGATTTAAATAATTCAGAAAATGTTGCAGATCCAGATCAATTTGTAAAGAAAATGATTGAGCTAAATCTCGCCAATACCGTCTTTGTAGATAATACTGCTTCTGATATAATTCCAGGCTTTTATGAAACCATTCTTGACAACTCCATTTCTATTTCTACGCCCAACAAAGTAGCGAGTTCTTCTAGCTATGAGTCTTATGTTAAACTTAAAAAAATTGCCAAGGATAGAAACGTACTATTTTTAACAGAAACCAACGTTGGTGCGGGTTTGCCAGTGCTTTCCACCATTCAGAGCCTACGGAGCAGCGGAGATAAAATAACCAAAATTGAAGCCGTACTTAGTGGATCATTGTCCTTTATTTTTAACAGCTTCACTAGTCAACATAGCTTCCATGATTTAGTCAAGGAAGCCCAGCAATTAGGATATACAGAACCTGATCCTAGAGAAGATTTAAATGGATCTGATGTCATGCGAAAAATCACAATTCTTGCAAGAGAATCTGGATTCAAGATTGAAAAGTCAGAGGTAAAGGTTACAGAAATTTTACCACGAGAATGTGTGGATGCATCAAGCACAGATGATTTCTTTGTTGCGCTCAAGGCAAATGAAGATTACTTTAAAAAGCTCATTGTCGATTCAGAATCAAAAAATGAGAAATTGAGATTCATTGCTAAATTTGAAGAAAATAAAGCTAGCGTTGAATTGCTTAGTGTTGATAACGAAAGTCCATTCTACAACCTATCTAGCACAGACAATATGATAGCCTTGTATACAGATAGATATAATGATTCTCCGATAGTCATTAGCGGTCCGGGGGCAGGAGCAAATGTTACTGCAGCAGGAGTATTTTCAGAGATTATTCAAATAGCAAATGAAAGATTTGACTACTAATAAATACATAAATTTTCCATGGAAGAATTAGCAGGTGTAAAAGTATATGCACCAGCCACAGTGGCTAACGTATCGGTAGGGTATGATGTTCTAGGCTTTGCTATTAATGGCCCCGGAGATGACATAATTGTCAGAAAAGGATCAGAGCCTGGATTGAAAATTTTTAGCATTCATGGTGCAAAAAATAAGCTTCCAAAAGATCCTAAAAGGAACACAGCTACTGTTGCTGGGCAAGCGCTGCTTGACCATTTGGGATACAGCGATATGCCTATTGAAATGGAGATCTATAAGAAGATGCCTTTTGCTAGTGGAATGGGGTCTAGTGCCGCAAGTGCTGTTGCTGGAGTTTTTGGTATCAATGAATATTTAGGTGCTCCATTAACCAAGAGGGAGCTACTGCCTTTTGCTATGCTAGGAGAACAGGTAGCAGACGGAGCATACCATGCAGATAATGTTGCACCTTGTCTGATGGGAGGAATAATTTTAATAAGAGACAATCAAGAACATGACATCATAAAATTACCTTCTCCGGAGGGTCTTTATGCCTGTGTCATTCACCCATTTATATCAATTCTAACTTCTGAATCCAGAGAGATACTTTCAGAGAATGTATCCTTAGAAAAGGTCATAAAGCAAACAGGAAATATGGGAGCTTTTGTGGCAAGTTTGTATCGCGCAGACTTTGACTTGTTGGAGAGATGTTTAGAAGACCATATCATCGAACCTCAACGAGCGAAACTAATACCTCACTTTTATGCGTTGAAAGAAATCGCCATGAAAAGAAAAGCGATGGGTTTCTCAATCAGTGGAGCCGGTCCTTCCTTATATGCTCTTTGCCGTAATAGTTTAATTGCCGAAGAAATTTCTGAGGCAATCAAAAAACACTTAAAGCAAAACAAAATTGGTTGTGATACCTACATCTCTCTCATCAACAACGAGGGTGCTAAAAAATATTAAATGAAACTGTATAGTACCAACAATAGAAATCTGGAGGTAGATCTTAAACAAGCAGTACTCCAATCTTTGGCACCTGATCGAGGTTTATACATGCCAAAAAATATACCTGTTCTTCATAAAAGTCTAATTCAGAATCTTGAGCAATTCTCTATTCAAGAAATAGCATTTCATGTTTGTTCAGCTTTATTTGAAGATAGCATTGGTGCCAATGATTTGATGGAAATCATTCAAAAGTCAATAACCTTTCCTGCACCTGTAGTTCCAATTGCACCTAATATTTCAACTTTGGAATTATTCCATGGGCCTAGTCTTGCTTTTAAAGATTTTGGAGCAAGGTTTATGGCGCAGCTTATGGCTTATTATAATCGTGGGGAAAAAAATGAAATCACCATACTTGTAGCAACGAGTGGAGATACTGGAGGTGCGGTTGCCTCTGGCTTTTACAATACGCCTGGAATTGAAGTTGTCATTCTATATCCCTCGGGCAAAGTGAGCGAAATTCAAGAATTACAGCTAACTACCCTCGGTAAAAATATTACCACCTGTGAGATAGAAGGAACCTTTGATGATTGTCAAAAGATTGTAAAGTCTAGTTTTTTAGATGAGGATTTAAATAAAAAATACAATCTGTCTTCTGCCAATTCTATAAATATCGCTAGATTAATTCCACAATCTTTTTATTTCTTTGAGGCATACAAGCAAAAGCTAACGGACAAAGAATTAGTGGTCTGCGTTCCTAGTGGAAACTTTGGAAACTTAACAGCCGGCTTATTAGCTGAGAAAATGGGTCTTCCTATTAAGCATTTTATTGCTGCAACGAATGTAAATAAAGTGGTTCCAGAGTATTTGCAAACTGGAGAATACAACCCCATAAAATCAATATCTACCCTATCTAATGCGATGGACGTGGGAGATCCTTCAAATTTCGTAAGGATTAAAGAACTATATCCTTCCTTGGAGAAAATGAAATCTAAGATAATTGGCGCATGGTATTCAGATGACCAGGTAAAAGAAGCCATTTTAGAGGTTTATAAAACTTATAATTATACCCTAGATCCGCATGGGGCTATAGGCTATCTTGCGTGCAAAGATCAATTGAGTAAGCAGTTGAATGAATATATATTTTTAGAGACGGCTCATCCATGTAAATTTATGGATACGGTCGAGTCTAGCATTCAGCATGAAATTGATATTCCTGAATCTATTAAGGCCCTCAGAGAAAAAGATATGTTCAAACAAAAGCTACCAAATAACTTCGAAGCTTTTAAGGATTGGTTGCTTTAATGTTCCACGTGAAACCTTAGAATATGAAAAAGTATATGTTTCACGTGAAACATGCCGAATAGATCCTTGAATCGACAATTGAAAATCATCAATTAAAGTATATTACACACTAAAATACTTTAAGCGACATGAGAGCATTAATTGTCATTCTTTTATTATTCCCTTCCTTACTGGTCTGTGGACAAATCAACTACAATCAAAATAAGTTTAAACAACTTCATGAGGAGCTACCTACCCCCAATAGTTATAGAAATGCTGCAGGAGCACCAGGTCACGAATATTGGCAACAAAAAGTGGACTATGATATGAAAGTTGTATTGGATGATTCCAAGCAAAGAATAGATGGCACCGAAACCATAACCTACCACAATAATTCACCTGACCAGCTAAACTACCTCTGGGTTCAACTAGATCAAAATGTTAGAGCTCTAGATTCAGATTCTTATAAAATAAGTGAAAGTAGCTTAGGTGAAAAAATGTCTCAACGAAACCTAGATAGAATTACTCCAAATTTTGATGGAGGATTCAAGATCGAAGCAGTAAAAGAGGTCAATGGAAATGACCTAAAGTATATCATTAATAAAACAATGATGAAAGTTGAAATTCCGAAACCTTTGAAAGCTGGCGAATCATACTCGTTCCAAATTGATTGGTGGTATAATGTCAACAATAGAATGGAAATTGGTGGAAGATCTGGTTATGAGTACTTCGAAGATGATGATAACTATCTCTACACCATAGCACAGTTCTACCCACGTATGTGCATGTACAACGACGTATATGGATGGCAAAATAAACAGTTCCTTGGAAGAGGTGAATTTACACTTTCATTCGGTGATTTTAAAGTTGAGATCACAGTACCTTCCGATCATTTAGTAGCTTCCACAGGTACTCTCCAAAACCCTAATGATGTACTAAGTAGCGAACAAAAGAAAAGATTAGCAAATGCAGAGAAGGAATATGAGCAGCCTATCATCATAGCTACACAATCAGAAGCTGAAAAAAGAGAATCAAAAAAGTCCACTAAGTCAGCAACTTGGGTATTTCATGCTGATAATGTTAGAGATTTTGCTTTTGCATCCTCTAGGAAATTTATCTGGGATGCTATGGCCGTAGAACAGACAGATGGTACTAAAGTTATGGCCATGTCCATGTATCCTAAAGAAGGTAATCCTCTCTGGGAGAAATACTCTACCAAAGCCGTCGCGCATACCTTGAAGTGGTTCTCTCACTATACATTCCCTTATCCTTATCCTGTAGCATGGTCAATAAACGCAGCTAGAATAGGAATGGAGTATCCAATGATTTGCTTTAATTATGGAAGATGTGAAGAAGATGGAACTTACTCCCAAAGAACAAAGTATGGCATGATCTCAGTTATTATACACGAAGTAGGACATAATTATTTTCCTATGATTGTCAACTCTGATGAGAGACAATGGACATGGATGGATGAAGGATTAACGACCTTTCTACAATACCTATCTGAAGTGCAATGGGAAAGAGACTATCCGCATAGAAGAGGACCAGCTCAAAATATTACAAGTTATATGGGAGGAGATAAATCAAAAATATCTCCCATAATGACCAACTCGGAAGCCATACATCAATTTGGAAACAATGCATACGGAAAGCCTGCAACTGCATTAAATATACTTAGAGAAAGTGTGATGGGTAGAGAACTATTTGATAATGCATTTAAGGAATATTCTAATAGATGGATGTTCAAGCATCCAACTCCAGCGGACTTTTTCAGAACCATGGAAGATGCATCAAGCGTTGATTTAGATTGGTTCTGGAGAGGTTGGTTTTATACAAATGATCATGTAGACCTTAGTATCGATGAAGTTAACTTTTCAAAGAAGCAAGATGATAAAGAAAATCAAAATGCGAAGACAACTCCAACTGATAACAGAGAAAAAGGAATCTCGTACATAAGGAACAGTACAGAAATAAAAGAAACATACGACGAGAAAGATTCCTCCCTTATTGATTTTTATTCTAATAAGGATAGACCAGAACCAAAGAGTGAAAAACCAAAAAAGAAAGAAGAAGCGAACGACAATAATTCAGATTTAAATTATACCGAAATTGTAATTTCAAATCACGGAGGTTTAGTTATGCCCGTGATTTTAGAATTTGTTTTTGCAGATGGAACAACAGAGATTCAAAGAATACCAGCCGAAATATGGCAGAAAAATTCTGCGAAAATCAACAAGGTCTTTGCAACTGAAAAACAAATAGTGAGTGTAAATCTGGATCCATTTCTTGAAACTGCAGATGTAGATACGAGCAATAATAGTTACCCTAAGAAAGAGGAAGTTAGCAGGTTCGAATTATTCCAGCGTGAGAACAATAAAGAACCTAATGAAATGCAAAAAGCGAGTAAAAATAAAAAAGAAAGACCATAACTCGCTGTTTATCAGTAAGTTATGTACTTATTTAGAAAATTTTCTAGGAACATATTGAAAGTATCAGGGTGCTCCATCATTGGCGCATGTCCGCACTTATCAACAAAGTAAAGCTCTGAATTAACTAGAAGTTCATTAAACTTTTCTCCTACAAAAGGTGGAGTAACATGATCCTGTTGTCCCCAGACCAACAAGGTTGGACAAGTAATCATATGTAATTTATCAGCTAAATTGTGTCTAATGGCGGATTTTGCCGTTGCTACAATTCTAATAGCCTTCATTCTATCATTTACAATTTCAAAAACCTCATCTACCAACTCCTTGGTAGCTACAGCTGGGTCATAAAATGTATCCTGTGTTTTTGTTTTTACATACTCATAATTACCTCTTTGAGGAAAAGTAGAACCCATTGAACTTTCAAATAGACCAGAACTTCCAGTCAAAATCATCGAATCTACTCTGTCTGGATTGTTTAAAGTATATAATTGTGCTAAGTGACCACCTAAGGAATTTCCTAAAACACTTACCTTTTCAAAAGCCTTAAAATTTATAAAGTCTGAAATGTGTTCCAATAATTCTCCTAAACCAACACTCTTCACTGGCATTTCAAGAATGGGTAAATGCGGAAAAACAATATTATACTTATCACCAAAATAATCAATGATGCCTTGAAAATTACTTAATTGACCTAGTAGACCGTGCAACAGCACTAAATTGTGCTTTCCTCCTCCGGACTCCAAATATTTAAATTTTCCCTCCTCGATCATTGTGTTTGATATAATTTACTTTCGGTATTAACGGATGTTCTGAATAATATGTAACAAAGATGGCCAAACAATATGGTAGAAAACAAAAGATGTATCGGTTGTGCAAAATGAGGCACACTAAAGTAACTCATGATTATTCCTGATAAAATTTCTAAACTCAAGATCGACATTAAAAATATAGCACCCTTATTATAAACGTTCCATAGTTTGTAAGAAATATATCCATTCAATGCCAACACTACTATGGCAAAAGATCTATGTATTTTAAATATGAAACTCAAACTTTCAATCCACTCACTTCTAGGCATACTATCATGAAATAATACATCAATTTCTTGCCTGACTAAGGTGCCCATATATATTTGAATTAAGCTAATAAGAATTGACAGGAATATTAATAAGCGAATGGGCTTTTCAATAATAAGCATTTCTTGATTTTCAAAAGCTAGTAATTTCACCAAAAGTAAAATTATTAATAGGGCGAAAAACATATGAAAAGTAATGGTCCATGGTGTAAGATTAGAAGCAACAACTATAGATCCAAACCATCCTTGGACTCCAGTAAAAATCAAGGTTAAAAAACTGAACAATAAAAGTCTCTTATCATCCTTGAAAAGTATTAATCCCAACAAGCACATAAGAATCATAAAATTACCAGCCATAAATCCTACCAAACGATTGATATATTCTATCCAGGTTTTAGTAGCATCAAAAGCTTCTTCTTTATATATATTAGGATCACTTTTAATCTTCCTAGCTATTTCTGTGTATCCAATTTTTTCCAAAAATCCAGTGTACTTATCAACCTTTGATAATCTCTTGTCTAAAAAGATATCGATGTAGTTGTCAGGTAGTTGAGATTTTTGTGTAGGTGGTATCCACTGGCCAAAACATTTAGGCCAATCCGGACAACCCATTCCGGAACCAGTTGTTCGAACAATAGAACCAGCAAGTATGACTAGATAGATACTGATTAATGTAATAGCCGTTAATCGGAAAAAGATTTTTCGTTTCATATGTATTTGGACTGCTAATCTAGAAAACATATTTTTAATCGAATTGAACATTATTAACAAGCTTAGTTTTTAGTCTAACTAAATTTTAAATAATGACTCTTATTATTAGAATTGTTTAATTGCTAATAAGTTGAAATTATTTGTGATTTTGATGGGAATTCTTCTGATTATCAAGAAGTTTTAGACAATACTTTACCTTATAAACGAATTCTTTGTGGATAACCTTCTCAAATTATTAAAAGCGACTAACAAATTTTGATTTTGTTAGTAACAAAGTATCTCATGTCTAGAATTATAGTAAAAGAATGTTTTATTAACATTCAGTTTTCTAATTTCAAGAATTACTAAATTAATATTGAATAAACTGATATTTATTAACAAATTATCAAGAAGTAATGCGGGCGGTAATACAAAGAGTAAAAAGAGCAAAGGTATCTATCGAAAACCAAATATACTCCAGCATAGGTTCTGGGCTATTGGTCTTTTTAGGTATAACTGAAGATGATGATAGCTCCGATATGGAATGGCTAGCAAATAAAATTTTAAATCTTAGGATTTTTGGTGATTCAGAAGGAAAATTAAATTTCTCCGTATTAGATATAAGCGGATCTATTTTAGTTGTCAGTCAATTTACATTATACAGCAGCACTAAAAAGGGTAATAGACCTTCATTTCTAAAAGCCGCAAATCCTAACTTAGCAATACCCTTATATGATAATTTTGTAAATTTTTCAAGAGAAATTAGTGGCTTAGAAGTAAAGACTGGATCATTCGGTGCAGATATGAAGATTGAATTGCTTAATGATGGTCCAGTTACAATAATTATCGATACAAAAAATAAGGAATGACTATCATTGAATTGCAAGCAAAAGTAGATGCTTGGATAAAAGAAGTAGGTGTTCGATATTTTAATGAACAAACTAACGCATTGATACTAGGCGAAGAGGTTGGAGAACTTTTTCGTTTGATTGCTAGAAAATATGGAGAACAAAGTTTCAAGGATCCAGAAGAATTAGAGCAGGTTGATGAGAACATAAAAGATGAGTTAGCAGATATAATGTTTGTACTGATTTGTTTAGCAAATCAAATGAACATAGATATGGAATCAGCTATCGAAAAAAATTTGATAAAAAAGTCAGTGAGAGATCAAGAAAGGCACAAGAACAATCCAAAACTTAGTTGATGAAGTCTTGATGAATAATAATATTAAAAAGACCAGTTTTATTTTTGCAACCATATGGATTTCACTATGCTTATTTCTGGCTATATTTTCATATTTTATTATTCCCGATAAAACACAAAATGCAAATATTCAGATCCCTTCAATTGCACTAAAGGAGCCAGGATTCAGAACACAAGTTTTTACAACAGTAAATAAGAAAAGTGTTGAAAATTTCTTTAGAAAAAAATTCCTTGGCTCTAGAGATTTTTTATCATTTGAGGCTATCAAAAAAACAGAATATTTAAAGGAATCAAATGAATATATCCTCACTTTTATAAATGGTAAATCACGAAAATTAAATCAAAAGGAGTACGATATAAATGTAGAAAATCGAAGATATATTTTTGGAACAGATAGGTATGGGAGAGATCTTTTTAGTAGAGTTGTTTTAGGTTTAAGAGTATCATTTATTGTGGGTTTTATTGCTGTTTTAATTTCGCTATTATTAGGTATTACTCTGGGATTATTGGCTGGCTATTTTGGAGGTTGGATAGATAGAATAGTCATGTTTATAATTAATAGTTTGTGGTCTATTCCGACAATCCTTTTAGTTTTTGCTATTGTTATAGCATTTGGCAGAAGCATCACCATAATTTTCATTGCTGTTGGATTAACTATGTGGATAGAAGTAGCAAGAATGGTAAGAGGCCTAGTATTACAATTAAAAGAAAGAACCTACATAGCTGCTGCAGAAACTCTTGGAGTAAGTAGCAGAAATATTTTAATTAGACATTTATTACCAAATCTTATAGGACCAGTTGCAGTTCTAATAGCAGCTAATTTTGCAATAGCGATACTTATTGAGGCAGGACTGAGCTATTTAGGCTTTGGAGTTCAACCACCAACACCTTCATTAGGTAACTTACTTAATGAAAACTATGGTTATGCACTTAGTGGAAAAACATATATGGCTTTAATACCTGCATTAGCAATAATGCTTTTAGTTTTATCATTTAATTTAATTGGCAATTCATTAAGTAATATCTTTGATACAAATGACAATTTTTGAACAGGGAGATACAATTACTAGAAAAACTTGAAAAGGAGCTAAATCTAAAAGAGCTTCAAATCAAAAGCTTGCTGACCATAACTCAAGCCATAAACGATAATATTCCTGTTGAGGGTCTTTTCAACATGTACAGGTCGTTTCTCAGTTGGGAAATGGGTATTGAGAAAATGGTGCTCTTTGTTAGAAATAATGAAAATGAGGATTGGGAATCACCAACCACCATCAACGTTGACTTTGGGAAAACCAAAGAAATCATTAAGCATGTCTTACAACACAAGCGATTATATACACTAAAAAAAGGTGATTCTAGCGAATTAGCAGGCTTTGATGTAGTCATTCCTGTAAGGCACAAAGATTATCCGATTGCCTATGCCTTGATTGGTGGACTAAAAGACAAAGATGATCTCTATAATAAGATCCAATTTATTACCACAATTACCAACATCATTGCTGTTGCTATCGAAAATAAGCGTCTTTTCAGAAAGCAAATTAATCAGGAAAGGATGGATAAGGAGATGGAATTGGCTAGCCAAGTCCAAAAAATGTTGATTCCTAGCGAACTCCCAAAATCTGAATACTTTGAATTACATTCAGTATACCAACCACATGATAATATTGGTGGAGACTACTTAGATTATGTGAAGTTAGCTGAAGATAAATATGCAATCTGTATAGCAGATATCAGTGGAAAGGGGGTTGCTGCAGCATTGCTTATGGCTAATTTTCAAGCGATGTTACAAAGTTTGATATTTCAGTTTAGAGATTTGGAAACCTTTGTATTTGCATTAAATGAAGCTGTTTTCAAGATTACTAAAAGTGATAAGTTTATAACTTTTTTTATTGCTGAGATCGATGGGACAAAAAAAAGCATGAGATACATCAATGCCGGACATTATCCACCTATATTATTTCAGAATGGAAAAGAAAAGATATTGAAAAGTGGGACAACAGTTATTGGAGCTTTTGAGAAACTACCATTTATACAAGAAGAGGAAATAAAATTATCAAAAGATGCTATGATTTTCTGTTTTACTGATGGTTTAATAGATTTACAGAACGAAAGTGGGAATTTTTTTGGAGAAGAAAGGATTAGTAGTTTTGTAAAGAAGAATCACAAACAAAAACCAGAAAACTTTAATCACGATCTTATGAATGAAATTAATACTTTTAAAGGAATGCAAGAATATGTAGATGATATTGCTTTATTAACATGCAAGATTTTGTAATGAAAAGGAAAAAAAGCAGAATACTAGCAGCTATATTGGCTTTTATGTTTGGCTCTTTTGGAGTCCATCGTTTTTATCTAGGTGAGATAGGG
>ENA-ORXT01000935-ORXT01000935.1-marine-metagenome-genome-assembly--contig:-NODE-935-length-42128-cov-4.928991_pt1 | contig 42128 bp, 35 predicted proteins | sample MGYA00237868_ERZ511482 | MGnify/ENA metagenome assembly ERZ511482 | reverse complement strand
CAGACACACCAAAATTTTCAGGCACCCCACCAATTAAAAAACCGGGCGATAATTTAGCGTACTCAAGGATCCACGCTAACATACTGGCAGTAGTCGTTTTGCCATGCGTCCCCGCGACAGCAAGCACCCAGCGATTTTTAAGAATATTTTCGTAGAGCCATTGTGGCCCTGACGTATAGTAGGTTTGACTATTTAACAATGCCTCAACCACGGGTTTGCCGCGGCTCATTACATTACCCACAACGACCTGATCCACATCGCAAGGAATATCTTCAGGGTCAAAGCCTTGTGTTATTTCAATATCCTGCGACTTGAGCAAAGTACTCATTGGCGGGTAGACGTTCTCATCTGAGCCACTGACGCAGTGCGATTCAGCACGCGCTAACGTCGCAACCCCACCCATAAACGTCCCACAAATACCCAAGATATGGATTTTCATGTTATTTTTCCGTAATTATTATTAGTGCAAAGATTATACCATTAATAGTTTTTTTAATGGCAGAAGCCTTTATGGCTTTTCAGTAACACCACAACCTTTTGAAGGTCAGCTTTATACCGCTTCTGCTACCTTTCTAGGTGCTTTCTTTACAGGAGGAGGGGCAGGTAGGTGCGGCTGAATCATTTCTTTCAGCGGCCTTGGCTTAGAAATACCATAGCCCTGACCATAATCAACCCCCATTTTTGTTAACAGGGCAATAATCTTGTCATCTTCAACATACTCAGCGATTATTTTAAGGTTCATCGATTTACCAACCTGAGTAACCGACTCTACGATGTTTCTAGCAATAGGGTCTCGCATAAGGTCTTTGACAAAAATACCGTCTATCTTTAGGTAATCCACATCAAGTGATGTCAGGTAACCATAAGAACTCACACCCGTTCCAAAATCATCTAGAGAGAAGCTACTACCGAGCCCTTTTAACGTACTAATGAACCGTGTTGCCAAGGTTAAATCATTCACCGCGACCGCCTCTGTAATCTCAAAGCACAGCATGCGGGGATCAACGTTAAGCTTTTCAATCTCCTCAAGGACAAAATCTAAAAAGCTCGCCTCATCGAGGCTTTGTCCTGACAGGTTAATCGCGAAGACTGGAAGCAAATCGGCATATTCAACTTTCGCTATATGCGTGAATGCTTCGTGAACGACCCATCTATCTAACTCCGGCATCATGGAGAAGTATTCTGCAACAGGTATAAACTCATCAGGTGAGACAAATTTTCCATCGTCGCCAATCATTCTAATGAGCAACTCATAATGATGGAAAGGAAGGTTAAACTTCCCCTTACCCAAAGGATGGATGGGCTGGGCGAAGAGCTCAAAGCTATTTTCCTTGAAGGCCTTCTTTAAATTCCACACCCCTTCCATGTTGCTTTGCTCTTGCTTCATCTCCAGATTATCAGCACGGTAGGCAACCACACGATTTCCGCCATGATTGCGTGCAGTACGGCAGGCTATATCTGACTCTGTCATTGCCTTTGCAGAAGAATTAGAATCTTTCTTTAAAACGACGAATCCTCCACTCAGCGACACCGGGAACGTGCGGCTATTCCAGTTAAACTGAAAGTCAGCAACCACGTTACGAATCGCTTTCATTTTGTTTGCCGCGGCAACTAAGCTGGTCTCTTTAAAAAGAATCCCAAAGTCATTGCCCGCTAGACGCCCTAATACATTTTCCTCTTCATCATTGATGATTTCTTTTAAAAGATTAACAATTTTACTGATCAACGAATCGCCTGCAGCATACCCCACTGTGTCATTAATCGTTTTGAACTGATCGATCGATATAGTCATTAACACATGGGTCGAACCGTGCTTTTTAGAATCATCAATTGCCGCCTTAAGAACCGATTCGAACGCTTTGCGGTTCAAAAGCCCTGTGGGACCATCATGACGCTCGATATAATTGAGCTGTGACTCAACGGCGCGCGTTGCAGACACATCCTCTAAAAATAGAGCATATTGCGATTTTAGTGGGTCACGGTCGCTTTCAATAACGGCCACGGTTACATTCATCCACGCATTAATGCCCGCTTGATAACGTACTATGCAGTTGATGAGTTGCGACTGAGTGGCAGAATGTTTCGATTTTTTAACGTTTAAAAAATCTTTTACTGGAATTTTGGTTTGCGTGTTTTGTAACTCAAACAAAGTTCCAGCGGGCTTGCCTAGATTTCTGCGTAGCGGGCTGTCAAACAAGGCTTCAGCAGCAGGGTTTAAATAGACAATGGTATATTGCCCGGTCAACAACACGACAGGAAACGGAACCATTTTCAACACTTCTTCTTTGACCGCAGTTAGCTCGCCTGCCTGTTGATAACCATGGAGGGAGCCTCTTTTATATTTATAAAAGCCAAAGCCTATCAGCGCTGCTAAACTAACAACGACTACAATAGTAACTATGTGGTCCAGAAGGAAAGTCAAAATATTCCGTATACCGATTTATTATTCTTATTCGGCCTATATTTATACGCTAATTCAACTTAATCACTGCTGTACACTAAAACAACTTCAACCCACTCATCGGATTGCACACACAAAAAAGCCGGCATCCAAAAAGGAGCCGGCTCTTTTACACACTAAGAAAAGTATATTTTCTTATACTTTTTCTTTAATTCTTGCAGCCTTACCCGTCAACCCACGCAGGTAATAGAGCTTTGCACGACGCACATCGCCACGGCGCTTAACTTCGATATTACCAATCTCGTTACTGTAGGTTTGGAATACACGCTCTACGCCTTCACCATAAGATATTTTGCGCACAGTGAACCCTGAGTTTAGGCCACGGTTACGCTTCGCTATTACAACACCCTCAAAGGCCTGAAGACGCTCACGGTCACCTTCGCGCACCTTAATTTGAACGACGACAGTATCACCTGGGCCAAACTGTGGTATTTCTTTGTTCATTTGCTCAGCTTCGAGCTGTTGAATAATGTTACTCATGACTTAACCTCTGAAATCTTAATTTCTTTCATAAAATCTGTTAACAGAACACTGTCCTGCTCACTCAATTCTTTTTGTCGCATCAAATCTGGACGCCTTAACTGACTACGCCCTAATGATTGCTGCCTACGCCATTTTTTTATTCGCTGATGGTCACCACTCAGCAGAACCTTTGGCACTCCAAGGCCCTCAAAACTGTCAGGCCTAGTGTAATGAGGGTGATCTAAAACCCCTTCGGTAAATGAGTCCTCAACCGCCGACTCGTTATGACCTAATACACCGGGCAATAAACGGGTAACCCCATCGATAACCACCATAGCAGCAAGCTCACCGCCACTTAATACATAATCGCCAATAGACCATTCTTCGTCTATTTCAAGCTCAACCACTCGCTCATCTATCCCTTCATAGCGACCACAAACTAAAATAACATTGCTCTGTTCGCTCAACTGCGCCAACATCGACTGCGTCAACTGCCTGCCTTGCGGACTTAAGTAAATGACCTTAGCGCCGCCTGTTTTTTCACGCTGATGACGAATAGCTTTTACTAAGCAATCAGCCCTCATGACCATCCCCGGACCGCCACCATAAGGTCTGTCATCAACAGTCCTATGGATGTCTGAGGCAAAATCGCGAGGGTTAATACACTCTAAATGCATCTGACCACGCTTTTGTGCTCTGCCTACGACCCCTTCAGCAACCACTCCTTTAACCAAATCAGGAAAGAGCGTGACAACCGAGATATTCATTTAAAAATCCGGATCCCAATCAACAACAATCGTTTCAGAATCTAAATCTATCGCCTTAACAAAGTTGTCTTTTATGTAAGGAATAAAGCGCTCTTTATCACCTTGGACAACCATCACATCATTATTGCCCGTTTCAAACAGCCACTCAACAGTGCCAAGCTCAGCACCTTGCTGGTTGACAACCTTTAAACCGATCAACTGCGACCAGTAGTACTCACCCTCGCCCAACGTTTCAAGCTGGTTTGAAGGTACAAATATTGTCCCACCAACCAATGCTTCCGAGGCGTTGCGAGTATCTACACCATCAAGCTGTGCGACAATAGCCTTACCCTGCTCTCGGCCGCGTAGGACACGAAACTCAGTGTCTATACCGTTGTGTCGAACCAACCAACCACGATAATCTGTAATCTGTATTCTCGGTGAGGTATAAGAAAACACTTTTACCCAACCTTGAATACCAAAGACACCGTTGATATTACCAAGCTCTACAAGAGACTCATCCATCTCAGCTTTAAGCGGCAGCAGCTTCAGCCTTTGCAGCATCTTTAAGCAATGTAGCAACGCGATCACTAGGTTGTGCACCAAGACCTAACCAGTGGGTAATACGGTCGTGCTCAAGGTGCAAACGAACTTCTTGACCACGAGCAACAGGATTGAAATAACCTAGTCTCTCAATATAGCCACTGTCACGCGGCTTACGTGAGTCTGTTACTACTAGATGATAAAACGGACGCTTCTTAGAACCGCCTCTAGCCATGCGAATTGTAACCATATAAATATCTTCTGTCGGATTGCAGGACAGCGAATAGCATCCTGTCTCAAAAGGAAAACGGGGGATTATACGCTAACCTTGCAAGAAGAAAAGAGGTATTTAAAAGATTTCTCTACGACCAAATGTTTTGTAATTTAGACCACTCGTGCGGCTGCATGTAGATTTGATCAACGCACTGTGTAAAGATTCGGGCGTGTTCGGTATTAATAAACAATTAATTTCCGATAAGATTTATTTATTTCTGTCAATCCCCCCTGATTTCAGGCAGATAACAATAAGAAAAATAATCCGCCCCCTGAGGATTTAACCATGAAGACCCTTATACTTACAGCCGCTATCGTATTAGCTTCGATCCTGAGCACTGCCAGCGCCGCGCCTGAACCTAGTGCAGCGCCCAAAACTGAACGTTTAATCTTAGCAATAGACGCCACCGAGCTCTCAAACTATGCCCTTAAAAATGGCACCCCTACAAACAATCTCAAATCAAAGCAACTGGGCGCCTCAACGTTTATTAAACAAGTAGATGCCCTTAGCAAAAAGCTCAAATATGTCAATAAAGCATTCAAGCGCATTACCAGCGTTCGCTATGGCAAACGTCAAAAAATCAGAGCCAAGCTCGGTAAAACGAGCTTAACACTTAGGTATACACGGGCGCTCTGAGCTAAAAACTCATGAAAGCCAAGGCTAAAATTACATACCGGGGAATCCGCCACTGCCACCCATTCCCGGTGGAAGCTGTCCTTTTAAACCTCTCATCATCTTTTTAAGGCCGCCACCGGACATCTTTTTCATCATTTTACTCATTTGCTTGTGCTGTTTGAGCAAACGATTGACATCTTGAATTTGTAAACCTGCGCCATTGGCTATGCGACGTTTGCGGGACCCCTTGATCAAATCAGGAAAGCGCCGCTCCTGTGGCGTCATCGAGTTAATCACAGCCACCATGCGTTTGACTTGAGTGTTGGTCGTCTCTTGATTCACAGCGGCGGCCAGCTTGCCAGCACCGGGAAGTTTTTCTACCATGCTACTCATGCCGCCCATTTTTTCCATTTGCAGCATTTGCGTGCGAAGATCCTCAAGGTCAAACCCTTTACCTTTATTAAGCTTTTTAGCAAGCTGCTGTGCTTGTTTGTGATCAACGTTGCGCTGCGCCTCTTCCACTAGCGAGACAACATCACCCATGCCTAAAATGCGTGAGGCTATTCTGTCAGGATGGAACGGCTCCAATGCATCAAGCTTTTCACCCATACCAATAAATTTAATTGGTTTGCCCGTTATCTGGCGTACCGAGAGCGCCGACCCACCGCGCGCATCACCGTCCGCTTTGGTTAGCACAACACCGGTTAAAGGCAATGCATCCCCAAAGGCTTTTGCTGTATTGGCAGCATCTTGCCCAGTCATACTGTCCACAACAAACAGCGTTTCAACAGGGTTGATGGCCGCATGAATAGATTGAATTTCTGCCATCATCTCAGCATCAATCGCTAAACGACCTGCCGTATCGACAATAAGCACATCAAGGTGTAAGCGTTTAGCTTCGGCCAAGGCTTCTTTTGCAATCGCAACTGGCGACTCGTCAGTGCTGCTAGCTATAAACGTGACACCCGTTTGCTCAGCCAGTGTCTCTAACTGCTTAATCGCGGCCGGGCGATAAACGTCACAGCTGACCACACCAACGCTTTTTTTCTCACGCTCTTTGAGTAATTTGGCCAGCTTTCCTGCCGTGGTGGTCTTACCCGCTCCTTGAAGACCCGCCATTAGCACAACCGCAGGCGGCTGGGCACTCAAATCGAGTGATTCGTTGGCCTGCCCCATGGTCTCGACTAATTCGTCGTTGACAATTTTAATCAGCGCTTGTCCGGGCGACAGGCTAGAAATGACTTCTTTACCCACGGCTCGCTCTTTTACTCGACTGACAAAGTCTTTCACCACAGGCAGCGCGACATCCGCCTCTAACAATGCCATTCGCACTTCACGCATCGCATCTTTGATATTATCGTCAGTTAGCCGTGCCTGACCGCGTAATTTTTTGACCGTGAGGGAGAGACGATCACTTAGATTTTCAAACATAATATCAACACTTATATATTGTTATGGTGATTCTTAAAAAGATGTGCAGGACACTGTGAATTGTAAGATTTATATTCTTATACAATACGCCCTATGCACAAAGCGGCTTACATTATACCATTATGCTTTCAGAATTTTCACCTGAACCAAAATAATGATAACAATTGGTAGCATCGCTGTTTTATTTTATGCCATTGCCTGGCTGGCATTGGTCACTCACTGGCAGGCTAAACTCAAACGCGCCGAACCGCCAAAACTCTCGCGACATTGCCTCAAATTTTGGGCCATTGCAGCCGCCTTACACGCTGTTTATCTTTATGCACCGCTGTTTCATGAGCAGCACATTGCACTCGATTTTTTAAGCGCCGCCTCACATATTATGTGGTTAGCCAGCATCATTTTACTGTTAAGCAGTCTAAAGCAGGATATTGAAAGCCTCAATTTATTCATCCTGCCTTTTGTCGGTTTAGCACTCACACTACAAATGGTGACCGCAGAACATGACAATACTAATTTGATATTAAACAGCGGGGTTGGTATTCATATTTTCTCAGCACTATTGGCCTATAGCATGCTAATGATAGCGGCCATTCAGTCATTGATTCTCGCCTATCAACACAAACAATTGCACGCTCGACAAACCAATCTATTTTTGCAGGCACTGCCCCCATTGCAAGTAATGGATTCGTTACTGTTTCGCTTTATTGGCACCGGGCTTGTCTTATTGAGTATTGCCTTACTGACCGGCTTTATTTACCTAGAGAACTTATTTGGCCAAAATGTCGGACACAAAACAATTCTATCTATTGTCGCTTGGTTTGTATTTTCCGGATTACTATTTGGCCGCTGGCGCTACGGATGGAGAGGACTTAGCGCCGTTCGCTGGACGCTTAGCGGGTTTGGTTTGCTCATGCTGGCATTCTTTGGCACTAAATTTGTACAAGAGTATTTATTGACCTCGTGAATATCGACAGCACCCCAATCGGGCTTTTATTCTTCATCCTGTTTATCTTATTTATCCTATCAGCCTTTTTCTCAGGGTCAGAAACAGCCTTGATGGCGCTCAATCGCTACAGGCTAAAACACCTGGCAAAAAGCAACAAAGGGGCAAACCTTGCACTACAGCTACTGCAAAAACCTGACCGGCTTATTGGGCTCATATTATTAGGCAACAACCTAGTAAATATCCTGATCACACAGTTTGCGACCCTTATTGGCTTTCGATTAGGGGGCAATGTGGGCGTGGCTATTGCTACCGGCGCGTTAACCTTTATGCTACTCATTTTTGCAGAGGTCACGCCAAAAACCATCGCCGCGTTAAAATCTGAATCAATCGCCTTCCCAGCAGCCTATGTCTACACCCCCTTACTAAAGGTTGCCTACCCGCTGGTATGGCTTATCAATCTTATGGCCAACTCCATAGTCAAACTATTTGGCGTTGACCCAAAAGATGCCAGTTTGGAGTCATTAAGCCATGAAGACCTTAAAGCGGTCGTTAATGAGGCGGGCGACCTAATTCCTAGTAATCACCAAGACATGCTGGTCAATGTTCTTGATATGCAATCAACCACGGTTGAAGACATTATGATTGCAAGACCTGATGTCACAGGAATTGATATAAACGAAGATTGGAACGATATTGAAGAAGAAATCTTGCATGCCAACTATACACGCCTGCTGATCTATCAGGGACAGCTCGACAACGTCTTGGGGTTTGTCAATATCCGCTCACTGCTGCCTCTGCTACACGAAGACCGCTTGACCCGAGAAGGCTTAATGGAGACCATTAAGCCTGCCTATTACACACCCGCTGGTACCGTGCTCACTCAGCAGCTAATCAATTTTCAGTCTGAGAAGCGCCGCGTAGCTATTGTGGTTGATGAGTATGGCGACATTCAAGGCTTAGTGACGCTCGAGGACATACTTGAAGAAATCGTTGGGGCATTCTCTCCTAATGTGTTTGACAACGAATTAATGCCGCAAGAAGACGGATCAATTTGGGTCGACGGTGGTATACACATCCGTGAATTAAACCGGCAACTCAACATTGAACTCCCAACCGAGGGGGCTAAAACGATCAATGGATTAGTCACCGAGCACCTCGGCTCTATTCCCGGTCCAGGTGTGACTATTCTGGTAAATAACTACCCGCTCGAAATAAGGCAGACACGCAATAACGCAGTAAAAACGCTAATACTTCACCCCCGAATTAAAAACAGGGCACAGCCCGACGATAGTGACGACTAATCATGGCTAAAAGCAAAACACAATACGTCTGTACAGCCTGCGGCTCTGTTCATCATAAATGGGGTGGGCAATGCAGTGACTGCAACGAATGGAACACCTTACAAGAAGAGGCCGTTGTTGCACCGGCCCCAGCGCCAGTACAATCCCCTCACCGCTCAGGCTACGCTGGTACAGAGACCAGCAGAATAAAATCCATTAGCGATATTGAGTTCAAAGAAGACGAGCGCACTCACACGGGGCTTTCAGAGCTTGATAGGGTACTCGGCGGCGGCTTAGTCATGGGGTCCGTTATTTTAATTGGCGGCGATCCGGGGATTGGTAAATCCACTATTCTCATACAGACCTTATCTAGCCTCACTGAGATGAAGACGCTGTATGTGACAGGCGAGGAGTCGTTGCAACAGGTGTCTATGCGCGCCAAGCGTTTGGAGCTTCCAACCGACAAATTGCGCTTGTTAACAGAGACTTGCATTGAGCGTATTATCGAGCTGGCCAATGCAGAAAAGCCTGAAGTCATGGTGATAGATTCTATCCAAACGATCTACACCGAACACCTGACCTCAGCGCCGGGCTCAGTGAGCCAAATACGTGAAGCCACAGCTAAACTAACGCGCTACGCCAAACTGACCAACACCTCGATTTTTATCGCAGGGCATGTGACGAAAGAAGGCACACTAGCCGGCCCCCGCGTACTCGAACACATGGTCGATACTGTGTTGTATTTTGAAGGCGACCCTGGCAGCCGATTCCGCCTATTGCGTGCGGTTAAAAACCGTTTCGGTGCGGTCAACGAGCTGGGCGTGTTTGCCATGACTGACAAAGGCCTAAAAGGGATCAGCAATCCCTCTTCAATCTTTCTTTCACGTCATGACGAAGACGTGCCTGGCAGCGTGATTATGGTCACGCGTGAAGGCACAAGACCGTTGCTGGTTGAAGTACAAGCATTGGTCGATGAAAGCCACGGCTCACAGCCACGACGGGTGGCATTAGGCTTAGAACAAAACCGTATGGCCATGCTATTGGCCGTAATGCATCGACACGGTGGAATCTCTATGTTTGACCAAGATGTGTTTGCCAATGTTGTGGGTGGCGTCAAAATCACTGAAACAGCAGCCGATTTACCTTTAATGCTCGCGGCACTGTCAAGCTTTAGAAACCGGCCTCACCCCTCAGATATGGTGGTGTTTGGAGAAATAGGACTTGCTGGGGAGATACGCCCAGTGCCTAACGGTGAAGAACGGCTCAAAGAGGCACATAAACACGGCTTTACTCGTGCCATCGTTCCAAAAAAGAACATGCCACGCAAAGCCATTAAAGGCATGACCATCCATCCGGCACAACGCTTGGAAGAGGCGATTGAATACCTGTGAGTTTAAAAAAACTGCTCCAAGACTCCGCATCCGCGCTGGCTGAAGATTTTGCAAACGATATCTCTATCGTGTCACTACTGCGTCAACGAAGCGACACGATAGATTCGGTCACCTCAACACTTTGGGCAGAGTCAGGTCTTAGCGACGATCAAGATATAACGTTAGTCGCTGTAGGCGGTTACGGCCGCGCTGAAATGCACCCAGGCTCAGATGTCGACTTACTCCTATTATTAGCAACAGAGCCATCGCAAGCTGTAGAATCTCAACTCTCTGATTTTTTAACCGGCCTTTGGGATTTAGGTTTGGAGGTCGGCCACAGTGTTAGAACGATTGAGCAATGTGTTGAGGAGGCGATCGCCGACCTAACTGTCATTACCAACATTATGGAATCGCGTTATATCAGCGGCAATCCATCTCTTTTTGACGCACTTCACCGTCAAACAGCCACGGACAAGCTGTGGTCTAGCGAGGCTTTTTTTGAAGCGAAACTTGAAGAAAAAAGACAGCGCTATCGCCAATACGGCGACACCGCCTACCGCGTGGAGCCGAACCTAAAAGAAGGCCCGGGTGGCTTGCGCGACATTCAGACCATCAATTGGGTCACACAACGCGCGTACAATATTCGCCTGCTCGACGCCCCTGCCGATCAAACGTTATTAACTGAGCGTGAGCTCAATACGTTAATTGAGGGCAAGCACTTTCTTTGGACGGTGCGCTTCGCGTTGCATCTATTAGCAAAGCGCAAAGAAGACCGGCTATTGTTTGATTATCAACGCTCACTCGCGCATAGCTTTGGGTATCTAAATGATGAAAACAATGAATCGGTCGAACGTTTCATGCAGCGTTACTACCGAACTATCACCGAACTTGAACGGCTCAATGAAGTATTACTGGGCGTGCTTCGAAAACGTATTTTACCAAAAACTAACACCATACCGCAGGCCATTACACCGCTTTATTTAAACGATAATGGGTATCTTGCCATCGCTCGACCTGAAGTATTTAGTCAGCACCCACACACGCTTTTAGATGTCTTTCACACTCTTCAGATTGCTACCCCGAGGCTCAAAGGCTTAACTCCGGACACCATCCGGGCGCTACGCCACAGCCTACACTTAATCGATGATGATTTTCGCGCCAATGAGCGACATAAGAAAATCTTTATGAGTATTCTAAAAGAGTCCAGCGGCATTACTTTTGTAACCCGCCGCATGAATCGATACGGCGTGCTAGCCGCCTACATTCCAGCATTTGCCAATATTGTAGGGCGCATGCAATATGACCTATTTCACGCGTTTACGGTTGATGATCATACCCTTAATTTAGTCAGGCACATTCGCACCCTGAGCGTCAAAGAGGGGCAAACTAAATATCCGTTTTTAAGCAAGGTGTTTAGCGGCATTCCAAAACCACAGGTGCTGTATCTAGCGGCGTTATTTCATGACATCGCCAAAGGCCGACAGGGCTCGCACTCCGAACTAGGCGCTGTTGACGCACTTGCATTTTGTCAATCTCACGGCTTAAACGAGTACGACTCTAAGCTGGTCAGCTGGTTAGTGCTACACCATTTAACCATGAGCACCACAGCCCAGCGCAAAGATATTAGCGATCCAGAGGTGATAGAAGCCTTTAGTGACTTTGTGGGGATTCAGCATCGTTTGGATTATTTATACCTGCTGACCGTCTGCGATATTCGCAGCACTAACCCAACACTAATGACTGATTGGAAAAATTCCTTACTTCAAGAGCTCTACAAATCAACACGCGGCCACCTCCAGCAGAGTCAAGCAAGCTCACCGACGGCCAATGAGCTAATTGTCGAACGCAAGAATTCCATTATCAAACAACTAGAACCACAAGGCATTAGCAAGGATGTCTGTGAACAGTTTTGGTCAGGCATGTCAGCAGACTACCCCCTTCAATACAGCCTAGACGTGCTGACATGGCATATTAGGGAAATTCATGGGACACAGGGTGAGCCTGTCATTCGAATAAAACAAGATGAACGTCGCAGTAGCAGTCAGGTCTTTATATACGCAAAGCACAAAGCGTCACTATTTACCCGCGTGTGCTCAGCTCTTGAACAGCTACAGATAAACATCGTCGCAGCGGGCTTGAATATTAACCAAAATGGCTATGCACTTGATACGTTGACCTTTTTAAACACCTCAGGCAAGCCTGTTGTCATCGACAGTGATCAGACGGCGATCCTCAGAACCATTAAGAAAAACATCCTGAGTGAGAATTTTGAAATAACACCTTTTTACTATCGAATCCCAAGAAAGCTAAAGTATTTTGACGTGCCTACTCGGGTTATCTTTAAACACGATGACAATAGAAATCAAACGGTGTTAACACTGTACACCTCAGACTGCCCTGGCCTCTTGACGCGTATAAGTCAGGTATTTTATAGCGAAGGGCTGATCACTCATGGCGCGCGCATTTCCACACTGGGTGAGGAGGCAGAAGATATATTTTATGTGACGGGTCGAGACAAGCTACCCATTACCGATAGCGCGCGACAAGAGCGCATTAGGCAGACACTGACAGAGAAGCTACAGCAACTCTGGCAGTAGGATTTTATTTGTTAGTTTTATGGGTTATTGGGCAGAACCCACGACCACAGTCGGCAATACGACAGGTGCTGAGCCTGGTCGAACCGAAGTAACGCCTGAAACACTTGCCTGCAAGCTCTGCCAGTATTTATCGGATTTTACATCGTGGTCAAAGCTTTGCGCCCTATCCGTCTTTTTATTTGCAACCACCGCTATCGTAACCGTTGGTGCGTCAGTTGAATAAGAAGGGTTTTTTCGATTATTGCTTTGAGCAAAAGCGATGCCGTCAGGTTTAGAAAAAGCCACTTTACTTGGCGAGTAGTTTATTTTACTGAGTTCGCGGTATTCTTTTTCCATCATTATTTTTTCATGAATGCTTGAGACCACTTCGCGTGCCTCATAAGGCTTTAGCAGCACACCAGACACTACAATCAGGCCTAAAATAACCGCCAAGATAAAAGCCGCACCGATAGTCACCGTTGGAACGGTATCGTCATGCTTAAAACGGAATGAATTACTATTGTCGCCCATGCTCAACTCCATGAATCTACTTTTTATTGTTATTGTATTATCAGGGTTGCCACCGAAACGTTAGATTAACAACCCAACCCCCACATCAGATGGTTTTTTATAGAATCCCGTTTGATACGTTTTTTAATAATAGATAACATAAGCTATCAATGTAAGTTACCGCGATACGTTACTGGTAACACCCCACCCCAATCAGGTACTCATGGACATGTATGACGTAATAATTATCGGCGCTGGCGCCGCTGGGCTGATGTGCGCAATCGAATCAGGAAAGCGGGGGCGGCGTGTTTTGGTACTAGAAAAGGCCAAGAAAGCGGGCAAGAAAATCCTCATATCCGGTGGCGGTCGATGCAATTTCACCAATCTCTACACAACACCTGACGCCTACCTTTCAAACAATGCACACTTTTGCAAATCAGCACTGTCTCGCTACACGCAGTGGGACTTTATTGCGCTCGTTGAGAAACACGGTTTGAGCTGGACAGAAAAAACGCTGGGGCAACTATTTTGCGACCAAAAAGCGGGTGCCATCGTTGAGATGCTACTGGCCGAATGCTTAGAGGTGGGTGTGCAAATCGAGTTAAACTGCGAAGTGCAGGACGTTAGCCAAACGCTTTCAACCGCTAATCCTCCAAAAAACACTAATTTTGCTATCACCAGCAGCAAGGGAACCTTTACCTCAGAAAAGCTTGTTATCGCCAGCGGCGGCCCGTCTATACCTAAAATGGGCGCAACCGACTTTGGTCTAAAGTTGGCCAAACAATTTAATCTAAACACTTACAATTTTATAGCGGGGCTGGTGCCGTTTACCTTTCCAGAAAAAGAGCTTGAAAGTTTGTTTAGTGAACTTTCTGGCACGGCGGTTGACGTGATCTTAACCGTGAACGATACAAGCTTTAAAGAAGCCATTTTGTTCACCCATCGGGGCATGAGTGGTCCCGCCGCGTTACAAATTTCGTCTTATTGGACGCTGGGCGACAGTATTTCAGTCAACCTATTTCCTGAGCAAAGCGCCGAAAGCTGGCTTCAAGCACAACGCTTAGAACACCCCAATGCTGAACTAAAAACATTGCTATCACGCGCCCTGCCTAAGCGGCTCGCACAGAAACTTTGCGAGCTGTACATCACCAATAAAGTAATGAAGCAGTACACCCCAGCCGAATGCACCCACATAGCTCAGCAACTTAGCCAGTGGATACTAAAACCCCACGGTACTGAAGGCATGCGCACGGCCGAGGTGGCGTTAGGGGGTGTTGACTGCAATGAGCTCTCATCAAAAACGATGGAAAGCAAACAGGTGACAGGGCTGCATTTTATTGGTGAAAGCGTCGATGTAACAGGACATCTTGGGGGTTATAACTTCCAATGGGCCTGGGCATCTGGTTGGTGTGCAGGGCAATTTGTATGACAGATTTTAATAAACCGACACAATCGCACGCAAAAAAATACTGGCTTTGCCTACCCTTTATTTTAGTCTTTTTGTGTGACGGTAGCATTACACTCTATGGGCAGCCTGCAGCGTACTGGGCAGGACAATACACATTGGCCAATGAAAGCTTTCCCGCGTTTAACTGGGCTTTACAGCAACACCCACTCATGTTTGTTTTGCTGTCACTGTGCTGGGGGGTAGTCTTTTGTTTATTAATTATTAAACTGCCTGACTTTGCTTCAGAGGTCTTAAGTCTCGCCCTAGTACAAGGGCACACATGGGGCGTCATGACTTGGCTGGTGTATACTTTGCAGCTTAATTACTACATCTGCTTGTTATATTTTATCGGTATCGCAACCGTATTTATTTATTGTTATCAGCGTTGGCGGTAGTTAGGTTTAGTGCTTGGGTTGCGTCACTGGCCTTATCTCGACACATTCTATCCACCCGCTTTAATAAGATCGGGATTCTATTTTTTCCATGCATTGTTAAAATATTGCGCTTTGCCTCTTCAAGGTCTATCCCAACACTTGTCACAAAAAGCGGGTTATTACTTGTACCGCGATAGATTTTTGTGTTGTCGCTGACCCCTAAAAATGACCTTTTAGCAACACCAATCACCTGCGATCTGCCACCAATCGCATTGTAAAGATGTAAGCCCAACCCCGGTGTCTCTTGCTCGTTAAGTGTCACATAGCCATCCACCACAATAATGTCCGGTGATAGAGAATATTCATCTAACAACGCAACAATGCACGGCAACTCTCGCTTATAAAATGACCCCGGCTCATAGTCTGCTATTTCGCCTAAAACAGTGTTGTACTCATTGCTTGGCTGCATCGCATCCCAATCATCAAATGAGACAGCTGAGATAAACCCTTGATCACCTACGTACTGAACATCGATAGCGAGAATCACAGACTGACTCCTTTTGATAGGTTAATTATAGTTTCGCACTCAGTATCACTCTATCTAAACACTGAATACCGTTATCAACAAGATTGCTTGGTGATAACGGTTGATGCTCATAGGCACGCCTGCAGAGCAATAAATCACTTTATCTGCTAGCTCAACGTTTTTACCGCTTCGATAGTTCATGTAAAAACGCTTGAGGATGACGAACGAATTTAGCCGCATCTGACTTTTTAATGGCATATTTTAGCGCTAACTCGTTAGCTTCAGCCACTCGCTTAAACTCCGGAAAAAACAGTGCGCAATCAAGTATCATTGCTGCTTTGACTACTCTGGTAATCATTTCGTTTAGATTCTTATTTAAGTCCAACCGAATAGTTATTCCATCTATTGTTCCATCCTCGTACCACACTTGAATATCGTGCTCTTTTTCGTTACCCCAAGTGAGTAAATCTTTATGCCAAGACTTTGATGCTGGAAGAATGCCACTAAGTACAACCTCAAACCCAGATTCAGGCTGTCTATCTTTCCAAGCAAGCTCAGTGTTGTCGCCTTCCTCATCATAAAGTGCAGATGCATTGAAGCTATTTTCCTCAGCCCAAGAGGCGGGGATTAATACTACCGAAAATTGCCAAGTAGCCATAATTTTCCTAAATTCAGTTAGCTTTAAAGCTTTCGTTACACTCATTGACAGTGAACATGATAACAGCACCAAGCCTTGCTGACCTCGTTTAAAGGCAACACTCCAACTTGTTAACCTCAACGCTTTAAAGCACAATCGGCGGTCTAAACAAGGATACTTTTCTTATGATCACTGTCTCCCAGCTTTTAATCTACCCGTTTAAATCTGCTCAAGGTATCGCCCTTCCCAACACACGCTTCGATGCAGAAGGCATGCTAAATGACCGCAGGCTGATGGCCGTCGATGAAAACGGTGGCTTCTTAACCGCTAGGCGCTGCCCAGCGCTCTTGCACATCAACTGTCAAATCGATGGTAACGGCTGGACGCTCTCTCACCCTGAGCAAGCAACAAACGGCCTAGTTGTAACCCCTGAGAACCAAGCACTAATTGCAGGCAACGTTTGGAAAGATAATATTAATGCCCTCGATGCAGGCGATGAGGCTGCCCATTGGATAAGCAAAGTACTCGGCCAAACGGCACGCATTGCGCTGTGGAAAAAAGACGCACGCCACTCTGGTAAGTACAATCTGAACACCAGCTTTGCCGATGCAGCGCCCCTACTCGTTGTCAGTGAAGCCAGCATGCAGCAAGGGTGTGACTGGGCGGGCCTGCCTTATGACGTTCGCAGGTTTCGGCCTAACATTGTGATCAACGGCGTTGAGGCGTTTGAGGAGGAGCATTGGCAGCGTATCCAGATTGGTAACACGCACTTTGACATGCTTGATACCTGCACACGTTGCATATTGACCACACGTGACCCAGATACAGGGGAGGCGCACCCAGATAAGCAACCGATGAAAGCACTTATGCAAAAGCACACTGACAAAAACGGTCAACCCGTCATGGGAATGAATGCCACTCTCACTTCAGATGTACAAACGGCGAACATTTCTGTGGGCGATGAACTCACGATTGTATAAAATAGTTGAGTGACGAAAGGTAGCTTGGCGGGTTATCCTAGCGCACCAAATAAGTGCGAAAGTGACGTTAAAAAAGATCACGCATCGCCCTTAAAGGCCGCTGCTATCATTATTTTCGTGTCAGTTAAATCAAAGGCTTACCTAAGGGGTTCAGCCAACATTCAGAACTGGCACGTATTTTGCAAAGTAAATTTACAAGACTTACGAAAAAGAATCACTATCTTAAAATCGAGGAATGATCTATGAGTGGCAACGAAAGCCGTCTACAGGCAATTTATCAAATCACTAACCGCGAACCGATGCTAGTGGATCGTCCAAAGTCTCTAAGCAAGATTTGGGCAAGTGATGTTTTTAATCTAGCTAAAATGGAAGAGGCGCTTTCAAAGAACGCGTACAAGTCCATTAAGAAAACCGTACAGACAGGCGCACCGCTGGATGCAGCGACCGCTGACGTGGTGGCGGCAGCGATGAAAGAGTGGGCAACTAAGAAAGGCGTTAAGTTTTTCTCACACATTTTCTACCCCATGACCAATGCCACGGCTGAAAAGCACGATGGATTCATCATTACTAGTCCAGATGGCAGCTGTATTACAGAGTTCACAGGAAGCCTGCTGATTAAGGGTGAGCCTGATGGCTCCTCATTCCCTAACGGTAGCTTGCGCATGACTAACGCTGCGCGTGGTTATACCGCTTGGGACCCGACCAGCCCTGCGTACATCATGAATACCGACAATGGCGCGACACTCATGATTCCGAGTGTGTTTATGTCGTGGAAGGGTGAGGCACTCGATAAGAAAATTCCACTATTGCGCTCAAACGCTGCCATGAACGATGCAGCGCAAAAAGTATTAGCGTTAATGGGCGAGGAAAAAGTGGCTCCGCTAAACTCAAGCTGTGGTGCTGAGCAAGAATACTTCTTAGTGGATGCATACTTTGCTAACAGCCGCCCAGATTTACTATTAGCCGGTCGCACACTGTTCGGCGCACCGTCTGCTAAAGGCCAAGAGTTTGATGATCACTATTTTGGTGCTATCCCAGCGCGCGTTCAGGTGTTCATGCAGGACTTTGAAGACAAACTATACAAATTAGGTATTCCAGCCAAAACGCATCACAACGAGGTGGCACCGGGTCAGTTTGAAATTGCCCCTTATTATGAGGCGGCTAACGTGGCAGCGGATCACCAGCAGCTGCTGATGACAGTACTGAAGATGACGGCAAAAGAGCACGGCTTCCTGTGTCTGTTACATGAAAAACCTTTTGCTGGAATCAATGGCTCAGGCAAGCACGTTAACTGGTCGGTGGGTAATGCCACACAAGGTAACCTGCTTGATCCTGGCAGCACGCCTAACGAAAACCTAAACTTTTTGCTCTTCTGTGGTGCAGTTATTCGTGGTGTGCACCTTCATGGACCGTTACTGCGCGCGGTTATTGCCTCAGCAGGTAATGATCACCGTTTAGGCGCTAACGAAGCCCCTCCTGCTATCTTGTCTGTCTACTTAGGCGATCAGCTAGAACGCGTTTATAACGACATCAAAGACGGTAAATTAGAAGCCGTAGCGGGCGGCGGCCAGATGGACTTAGGTCTTTCTCAAATCCTAAAATTCACGCGTGATCCAGGTGATCGTAACCGTACCTCACCGTTTGCCTTCACTGGTAACCGTTTTGAGTTCCGCGCGGTCGGTTCTGCCCAGTCAGTGTCGGGCCCGTTGGTTGCGATGAACACCATGCTCGCTGACTCACTGAACTGGATTGCTGACAAGCTAGAAGCAGAGTTTGCAGGTGGCGCGGATAAAAACGCAGCTGTAATCACCGTACTGAACGAGCTGATGAATGCACACGGTAATGCAATATTTGGCGGTGACGGCTATTCATCTGAGTGGCACAAAGCCGCGGTTGAAGAGCGTGGTTTGAAAAATATTCCTACCACTGCAGACGCGCTACCGGCTTTTAAAGAAGATTCGGTCAAAGCGCTTTTTGAAAGCACCGGTGTGTTCTCAGCCGCTGAGCTTGAAAGTCGCTATGAGGTTTACTCAGAGCAGTATGTGTTAGCCATTGAGGTTGAGGCTAAGCTAGTGATTGATATGGCTAAAACCATTATCTTCCCAGCGGCGTCTAACTACCTAATGGACCTAGCCTCTACCCATGCAGGCATGTCACAAATAGGCATTGATTTTGATAAGTCATCGGCCGAGGCTGTGGCGAAAGAATCTAACGCAATGATGGCGGCGGTAGCTAAGCTGAGCAAAGCCCTTGAAAAAGAAGACTTTGCATCAACCGAAGAACACATGCAGTTCCTTGCTAACGACGTGTGTAGCTTGATGCTAGAAGTGCGCGTACATGCCGATGCACTTGAAGGTGAAGTGTCTGACGACATGTGGCCACTAGCTAAGTACCGTGAGATGTTATTTATCAAGTAAGCATTATTGATCTATGAAGTACAAGAGGCCGCTTTTTTAGCGGCCTTTTTAGTGCTTGCTCCCAAGGCATTGCCCTTCTAGTATGGCGCAGTCTTTGCTAGCGCAGTTTGCGTCCACTAAAAAGACTCAAAAATATTAGCAGTACACTAATTAACTAGGGCGGACTTTGACTTGAGTAACACCAACCAGCGGCTTTCTATTGGCTTTTTATTAAGAATTTTTACCCCATTCGCTGCCGGCTACTTTTTGTCTTACCTGTTTCGCGTCGTCAATACGATTATTGCCAGTGATTTGTCGGGTGATTTATCTTTAAATGCCAATCAGCTTGGCATGTTAACCAGTGTTTACCTCATCGCCTTTGCTGCCACTCAGCTGCCATTGGGTATTTTGTTAGACCGTTACGGCCCAAGACAAACAGAAGCCATTTTACTGATGTTTGCAGCGGCAGGAGCAGCGATTTTTGCCTCCGCTGAAACTTCGACAGGGCTGTTAATCGGGCGGGCCTTAATTGGTTTTGGCGTGTCAGCCTGTTTAATGGCTTCGTTTAAAGCTTTTGTGCAGTGGTTCCCTATGGAACGTTTGCCAATGATCAATGGCTTCTTACTAGCAGCTGGCGGCTTTGGCGCACTCACAGCAGCGGCACCAGTAGAGTTTGCATTACAATTTACCGATTGGCGCGGGGTGTTTTGGACGTTAGCGGCTATTACCTTTTTGGTGTCGCTTACTGTGTTTTTTGTGGTGCCCGACAAGCCCATCGCGCAATCTAACGCCACCTTGCGTCAACATATCGCGGGCATTGGGCAAGTCTTTAAAAGCCGCATTTTTTGGTCTATCGCCCCGTGGGCGGTTATGTCCCAAGCCACAGCAGGCTCGGTGCTTGGTTTATGGTCAGGCCCATGGCTGCGAGATGTGGCCAATTTTAACCGCGACGAGGTGGCAACGACGCTTTCTCTAGTCGCCGTTGGCCTAATTCTTGGGTTTGCATTAATTGGCGTAATAGCAGAGTGGTTAAGGCCGTGGGGTATTAAACCCATCTTCGTTGGCATTGCGGGCATGATTATTTATATGCTGATCCAACTTGCATTGGTGTTAGAGCTAACTGAATACTCCATGCTATTGTGGGCGGGCTATGCCTTTTTCTCCACATCAGGCGTGATTACCTATGCTGTATTATCACAAAGCTTTCCCGCTGAGCTGGCAGGTCGCGTCAACACCGGACTTAACTTATTAGTGTTTGTTATGGCATTTTTAATGCAGTGGGGAACGGGCTATGTTATTGGTCTTTATATAAGTGACCGTCAAGACCAATACAATCCCGACGGGTTTGGGATGGCATTTTCACTGTTAATCGGTATTCAAGTGATCGCGATGGCTTGGTATGTGTTGAGTCGTAAACGATTAGCGTAGTGAAGGGTTAATCTTCAAGTAGGTAGTCGCCTCGACTCTCCAATGCTTCATCACCAACGATTTTAGCAATCGAGCAGCCCGCCCAAACGTACTTATTGGTATTTCTAGAGATAATACGGCCATTGGTACCGGCATAAATGGGCAGTCGTTGCTGAAAGGCCTGCTCGCCCTCTAAGACAACTAACTCAGCAATGAGCTGACCTTTTTTGACGACCTCATTGAGCTCAACTGCATAAGCCAATAGTCCTGCTTGGTCTACTCGTAACATTTCAGTAGCGTCTAAATTAGTGGGTGCCGGTGCATCGTTTGGGCGCTCAGTAATCATCTGCCCAGCTATCAAGCCTTGTGCTTGAAAAAAGCCATAAAGGTTAATCGCATCTTGTTTATTCAGTGCATCGAACGTGTCCATCTGACCACGATATTCAATTGTTCCGGATGCTTTTACCTTCGCCGTGATCGGATGATTGGGGTTTTCTCTCGCAGCGTCTGCCCATAAACCAGGCCACACCTCATCAAACGAACCACCTCCGCTATCCTCTGCCAATAATGTTGCCGCCGCCCCTATCCATGTGGCCAACTCAAAAGATGACTCACGCAGCTGAGGCACGGCAAAAAGATGCACTAGCGCATCGTTATCGCAGTGTAAATCTAACACGTAATCAGCATCATACGCCTCTTGCATGACTCTGTGGCGAAGCTGCGCTAAAGCGCCCACGGGACTTGATGAGGCTAACCATGCAGAGACTTCATTTAAGATAAGCTGCTGGTTGTTTGTCGCATCATCACCCAATTTACCAGCAAGTTGTTTAGCGATGGCTTGATAAAGGCTTGGCCACTTACGATTAAAATTAACACCACTGACCGCATCATAACGCCCCTGATGCTGATTGAAACTCAAACCCCCCATCCCTAATGGATTGACCATGGGCATGACGACAAACTGCGCATTTAACTCGCCACGCGCATCGGCCAGTTTAAGTAGCGCCAGCAGGTGGTGTAGCACTAAAATACCGGGCTGCTCATCCGCATGAAGCGCTGCCTGCAGGTAAACCTTTGGCACCTCAGTGCCTGCTTCAGGACCTATCTTGTAATAGCGAAGCTCAGTGGTTGTACCCGGCGCATCACCATTAATGTAATGGACAGTTTGCTGAAAACTCATCGTATATAGTTTACTGGTTTAAAACGGATTTTTTGACGCTCATCTTTACGCACGTGCCTAGACAATCGTTTTTGTATCAAGCCAAACACAAAGAAGATTGTCATAGAGATAGCGATGAAATACATAGCTGCCACAGAGAAGTGCAAGAAGATGTTGTAGTCTTTCTCAAACAATTCGCCAGCCTTATTCATAAGGTCTTTTTGCTCGTTAATAACCGGCAGTGTGAAGTAGACCAACGTGGTGGCGTGGAATAAGAACACTACCTCATTGGTATAAGAGGGCCAAGCAAGGCGAATGGTATTAGGCCAAGTGACAGACCAAAACTCCTGCCAACGGCTCATCCCCATCGCACGTGCCGCCTCAATTTGGCCTTTTGGTACTGTGCGCATGGCCCCATAAAAAATTTCAGCCGCATAAGCACTGGTGTTTAGAACCAAAACTAGTGGTCCAAGAAACAAGGGGTGCAATACAAAATCATCCACGCCCAGCGGCTTCCAGAGCGAGCGATTAAATGACAGCATCAGGCTGTAAAACATAAAGAACTGAATGAATAGAGGTGAGCCACGAAAAGCATAAATATACGCTTTTGAGAATATTGAGATTAAGCGATTTTTTGAATTTTTCCCCAGTGCTAGCAGTACGGCAAAGGGAAAGCCGATAGGGATAGAAATAAGCGCGAAATATAAATTAAATCCCGCGGGCCGCGCCAGCAGAATAATATCCTGCACAATCGCGTTATTGCCTAACCAGTCGATGAGCCAATCCATATCAGTTCATCTCCAGCATGCCGCGATTAGCGCGACGCTTTAACCAATCAAAAATACGTTCTGACAACATAGTCATCAGAATATAAAAAATAAATAATACCAAGTAATATTTCCAGCGCCAGTCAGGGTGAACCATGCCTGCGCGGGCCAAATAGTTGGGTGCGCCCAAGCGGTCTGCCCACAGGACGATATCCGCAATCTGTAGCAAGGACAGCAAGGCGGTTGCTTTGAGTAGTAGCATCCAGACGTTGGACAGCCCAGGCAAAGCATATGTCCACATTTGCCTTACTTTAAAGCGCCAGAATACCTGTTTTTTTGTGAACCCATAGGCTTGGGCGGCTTCAAGCTGCCCTAGCGGCACCGCTTGCATCGCCCCATGAATCACATTAGCGGCAAAAGCGCCGTAAACAATACCGAATGATACGCAGGCAAGCAGTAGGTAGTCGTTGCTGTTAAGGAACCACTGAGCTGCCTCACAGGGAGGCCAGCTGCCAGCGTTAGCGGCTAATTCAGCGGCGGTGCAACGAGTTTGAGCGAAAAGGTATTCCACGAACTGCTCAAACGCTAGCGGGAAAAACAAAAAGAACAATACGTCAGGAACCCCTCTGACAATATTGATGTAAAAACTACCCACCCAACGCAGCGGGGCTATTGCCGATTGCTTTAAGGCTGCGCCCATTAAGCCAAAAAAGACCGCAAATGCAGCACCAGCGAACGCGGCAATCAAAGTAAAACGCAAGCTTGCGTACCAAGCCATGTGCTTGCCGTTTGTAATATACTCCAGCCCGTCGCGCCAATCTTCACCTAACAGACTGACCAATAATTCAATGACCGATTCGATCACATCCCCCTCACACTACGCGTTGTTTAGATAGCAATATGCCACTATAAACTAGTGGCATATCGATCTGAGCATTTCTAAGCGCTTATTCTGCCGCGTAGAATGGCCCTTTTTTGAAGAACTCTTTGATCATCTTATCGAGTGTTCCGTCTTTCTTTACCTCAGCGATCGCAGCATTGAGCTTCTCACCTAACTCAGTATCTTTTTGACGTAAACCCACCGCTACACCGCCACCGATTTGAATGTTGGGACCGGTGTAGACGATGTTGCCCTCTGAACCTTCAACCACAGGATCAAGGAAGCTGCCATCCGCTAGCAATAGATCAATGTTTCCCGCCGCTAAATCAGCGACTGACTGATCTGGCTTTTCATATAGCTTAATCGTGTTGCCTTCTTTAAGATTAGCTTCTAAATAAGCCGCTTGAACCGTTGCACCCTGTGCACCAATTTTCACACCTTTTAGGTTATCAAAGTCAAACTTGTCACCCTTAGCCGCCGCATAGCGTGACGGGTCAGCAGGGTAATACTCCTCACTGAACATAACCGTCTTCATACGCTCATCAGTAACAGACATGCCTGCCATAATACCGTCGTAGTTACCTGCAATCAGGTTAGGAATGATTGAATCCCATTCGTTGACAACAAACTCACAATCAAGCTTAGCACGGCGACATAGCTCAGCACCTAGCTCAATTTCAAAACCAGCCAACTTGCCGCTGTCATCCATAAAGTTCCATGGTGCATAAGCCCCTTCAGTACCAAAACGGACTTTATCAGCTGCAAATCCAGTTGTCGCAAAAGCGGCTAATGCCACCGTAAGTAAAAGCTTTTTCATTTCTTAGAACTCCTCAGTTCGCCCCATTTAGAGAGTAACAACACGGTCGGTGGGCTAGCTCGCCGTGTTTGAAAGAAATTGTTGTAAACGGACCGATTTTGGCGAGCTGAACATCTCAGAAGGATGCCCTTGTTCTTCAATCAGTCCTTGATGTAAGAATATCGCTTTGTTAGACACATCGCGTGCAAACGCCATTTCGTGCGTCACCACGATCATTGTCGTGCCCTCTTCGGCTAACTGGCGCATCACCCCGAGCACCTCACCTACTAGCTCAGGGTCTAAGGCTGAGGTTGGCTCGTCAAACAGTATAGCATCTGGACGCATGGCAAGTGCACGGGCAATTGCGGCGCGTTGCTGCTGTCCGCCGGATAAGAACGCTGGGTAGGTATCTTGTTTGTCTGCAATGCCGACTTTGTTTAAAAACGCCATGGCGATGTCTTTCGCCTCAGCTTTTGATAAACCCTGTACACGCATGGGTGCTTCCATCACATTTTGCAAAATAGTTAAATGTGACCACAGGTTAAACTGCTGAAATACCATGCCAATGCGTGAGCGAAGATGCTGAACTTGCTTAGGGTCAGTGGCAGTGCGAATGCCGCCACGGCTAGTTTTGAATTTGACTGGCTCACCGACGAGTGAGATGTCACCTTCTTCGGGCATCTCTAACAAATTAATGCAGCGAAGAAAGGTCGATTTACCTGACCCTGAGGAGCCAATTAAGGAAATGACATCGCCCTTTTGCGCCTCAAGGGATAGGCCATGCAATACTTCAAGCTCACCAAACCGTTTCTTGATGTTATCAATCTTTAGTACGTTCGATGTCATGCAGGGCCCCGTGTTCACTTTGTCTTAAGCATAATTCTGGGTGGATTATGCTATTAATGCAAGTGATTAGAAACTACCGTACACCATTTTGCCAAACAATTTACCCCACATCATCCAACTCATACTTCTTAATTCGGTATCGTAGCTGCCTGAATGTCATTCCTAGCTGCTTAGCCGCCGCAGTTCTATTCCAGCGCGTGTGCTCCAATGCCTCAAGAATTTGACTCTTTTCAGAATCCTCTTCATTGGCCTGCCAAGCGGGGTGGGCTGCTATTTTTGACTGCATGACCGCCGCTGTTTTTATAACCGGGCTGGTCTCTGGCAGCTGCAAATCATCCGGCTGGATAATATTATCTTCACACAGTGTCGATGCACGTTCCAATATGTTTTCAAGCTCACGAACGTTACCTGGAAACGGATAGATGTTCAGCATACTCATGGCCGCGTTTGACAAATTAATCTTAGGTAACGCCCAGCGCTCAGCGATTAACTCTAAAAAAAACTGCGCCAACAACTCAATATCCCCACCGCGCTCATGCAGCGGCGGCACGTCGAGCTTAATGACATTTAGGCGGTAATATAAATCTTGTCTAAAACTACCCGCCGCGACCTCTTTTTCAAGGTCTTTGTGTGTGGCGCTCAATATACGAATATCAACCGGTAGCTCCTCATTGCCACCGACAGGCTTTATTGCTTTTTCTTGAATCGCACGCAGCAGCTTAACCTGCATGCCTAAAGGTAGGTCAGCCACTTCATCTAAAAACAAAGTACCTTTATGAGCGGCCTGAAATAATCCTTTTTTATCTTCTACCGCACCGGTGAAGCTGCCTTTTTTGTGTCCAAAAAACTCACTTTCCATCAAGTTTTCAGGGATTGCGCCGCAGTTAACTGGCACGAAACTGCCTTTAGCCCGAGGGCTACGATTGTGGATTTCATTGGCCACCAACTCTTTACCACTGCCTGACTCACCGTGAATGAAAACGGGTGCTTGGCTTCTAGCCAATTTTAGTATGGTTGCATTCAAGCGTTTCATCGGCTCAGATTCACCAATAATGGAGCTTTGGCTGCCCACCTGTACTGTGTTTTTAGCACCCGCCGGAGACTCAACAATTTGCCCTGACAGCGTCAGCGCGGTTTGCACTAAGTCTCGTAATTTACTAAGGTCAACAGGCTTTGAAACAAAGTCATAAGCACCGGCTTTTAATGCTTCAACCGCCGACTCCATACTACCAAAAGCGGTAATAACCGCCACAGGCACGTGTGCATAATCACGCTGTATGTAACGCACAATATCAAGACCTGTGCCATCGGGGAGTTTCATATCGGTCAAGCATAAGTCTGGCTGGAATGACTGGATAGTCAGCAGCGCTTCTTTGACAGAGCCCGCAGTTGCCGTGTCTAAACCCATGCGCAATAAAGTAATCTCCAGTAGCTCACGGATATCTGGTTCATCGTCGATTACTAGTACTTTTTGCTGTGCCATAACGCTTAACCTATTATTTTTTTAACTATTACTTCGGTGGGCAAACACGATTCTAAAACAACTACCCTGCCCTTTAAGCTGAACGTACTCTAAATTTCCACCATTACTCAAGCAAAGCTCTCTTGCCATAAACAAACCTAAGCCCGTGCCCTTAGTGCTGGTGGTGTAAAAGGGTTCAAACAAACGCTCCTGACCCACCTCGGTAATTCCCACGCCATTATCTATAATGCTCAAAATAAGACCCCGCGTGTGCGCTGGCTGCATGCACTGAATATCTAGGCGTAATTTTGCAGAATCTTCATGCGCGTATTTTTCTGCATTGCGGCAAAGATTCCACATAATCTGGTCAAAATGATTAGGGTCAAACTGTATTTCAGCATCTGCAGGTTCAAGATATAGATTGATCTGCTTCATGCTTAGCGTGGATTGCCTAACAAAGTCCTCTCTGAATTTTTGCAGCCAGCTGCTTAGATCAATATTCTCGCGAGTGGCCTCACGTTTTCGTGACAAATTAAGCACACTTTCAATGGTGGTGTTCATTCGTTTGGAATTTTCCTGAATGATCTGCACCATACGATGATCTGGCTTGGTCAGCTCTGGCGACTCTGATAGCAGTTGAGCGGCGTGACTAATCGCACCAAGGGGATTGCGAATCTCATGAGCGATATTGGCGGTCAACTGTCCGAGCGAAGCCATTTTTACGCCCTGCTGTTTTTCGCGCTGTGCGCTGGTATCTTCTAAATAAACCAGCGCCGCCCCACTGGCACGAGTGCCTAGTTGAGAAAGGCGAAAACTCAGCTCTGTTGTGCGCCAATGCTTGATGTCATAGCTGACCACTTTTGGGCACACATTCTGAATCCAATGCTTGAAATGCGCATTTAGCTCAGGTGCGAAGTCACGTAGTGGTTTACTGCGCCAATCAGGCGGGCGGCCCAGCATATCCCAAGCGGTAGGGTTCATATGGCGAATGACGCCGTTTTTCTCAACCACTAAAATACCGGTCTGTAACTGATCTAAAATCGATTGATTTAATTGCGACATGTTAGCCAAATCAACCCCACGACGCTTTGCAAGCTCCGCAGTTAACGATGCTTTTTCAAACCATTTTCCAAGTAACCAAGAGGCTGAAAAGATAAAGAAAGTGAGTATACCCGCATAAGATAAGTCAGAATCGCTGCGAGCTTCTTCTTGCTGCATAAAGAACTCAATCCCTAGCAAACCAGAAATGGATAAGGCCGTTATCATCAATGAAACTTGCCCAGGCCTTAGAATATTTTGTAAAAAAATAGGCAGGCCAAGCAACAACCCCATCCCTGAATGCAATCCCCCGCTAGAGAAGATAAGTAACAGGAGAAAAATGATATCCGTGACTGGCTGCAAATAGACTTGCGCCATATAGGAGGGCCATTGAAAGTGGGCACTAAAAATGGCGACAACTGATAATACGGTAAAGCCGTTGAGTACCCACTCAAATAGCACTGAATCGTAAGTGCCTAGCTGCAGCGATGTGCTATTACTTAATACGATCAGCTGTAGCAGCCCAATTAAAATTAGGCGGTATATACTGTAAAGTTGTATGGGGCTCCATGGATTTTGATGGAGCGCAAACGCAGGTGACGGCTGTTTACTGGCCGTGTTTAGCTGTGAGACTTGGCGTGCTCGAGACTGCAAAAAGTATTATCCCCTATCGTGACGGCTTGTTGTGCCGGCACATGAAGACCACAGAGTTCACACGAAACTATTTTTTGATTATCAGTGCGTTTCGGTAAACGGGTGGTCGGTTTAGCGCGGCTATTTAACCAAAATCTTACGGCATACAAGCTGACTGCAAGCAGAACGAGCACTAAAAATAGTCTAAACATTGGGGTAGCTCCTTAAAAGCTTGCGGTGGTCAAAACAGCAGGATACGACAAATTTTACAAACAAGCCTGATTATTCAGCCCCAGCCCCTAAAAACAAGCTGGATACCTGATTATTCTCAAATTGTACGAACAATCCTCCATAGACGGAACCTGCAATAAATGTTTCGCCTGTCTGATTATCACCCTCATTCGCAAATTCGCGGTAGGCCTCAAGCACCTGACTGACATCGCTACCAATGCTAATGCCACGCGTTGTCTTTAACTTGCTTGGCGCGGTTACTCTAATTGAAGAGATTATTTGTGGTGAGTGCTTATCTGGACTACTTAGCTGTAATTTCACTCCACACTCAGCATAGTCCCACGCTTGAATAATTTCTCCGATGCCAGCCCACAAAGTGGCCTCACCTTTTTGCACTGTACAGGGTAATAACGCGGTGAACTGATTGGGCGGCATATCCAACATTAAGCCGCCAATGGATTCTGTGCGGATAAAGTGAAACGCATCATCGGGTGCAGCGTCCATGACAATGCTATTGACCGAAGCAAGGTTGAACTCATTAACGCCTGCTACCGATACTTGGTTCTCATCCGTTCTATCTACGTAATTTTCAGAACAAGCCGCAACAAAGAGCAAACTAACCACTAAAATTAAATGCTTAAACATCTATTCACCAAAATGATAAAGTCTAACAACCCGAGCAATAGTATTATTGCGCTCAAGACAAGATTGAGATTGTATGCTGATGCACAAGTTCCTTTGTGACCGATTCTGGACGGACGGTCTATTCGATATTATCAATGTAAAGTACCAGTTATAGTGAAAAATTCTCACCGTGCAATTATTGCCCTTAGAGGTCAATTCTCTAATTTTTCTCAGCAATTTCATCGCGACCTTGCCCCAATGGATGTGCTTTGGATCAGCGATACTGACAGCGCTGTGGTTAAGACCACCCCATACAAACAAGCACTTAATAAGCTTGGGCAGGAAACCGATATCGTAGTATTTGATCTTACTCAAACGCTTCAGGTTAATGCGCTAGGTGCCATAAGCGGCTGCATTAGAGGGGGGGGTGCAATCGTTTTTTTATTGCCTGAAAACGATAGCCACTACCAACACTCTGTCTTTTATCAAAGGATGTTACGCGTACTGTTAGACCACAAAATTTCTATCTTAACCGTAAAAGATGATGTGCATAATTTGCTGCCTAGCAGGCAGCTATCACCCAAGTCTGAGTCAAACTCTAATAGCGCCCACGTCCCAACAACTGATCAAGCAATTGTTATTGAGGCGGTTAAAAAAGTTGTCACTGGACACCGCAATAGGCCCCTCGTGCTGACATCTGACCGAGGGCGTGGCAAGTCTAGCGCCATTGGCATGGCAATAAAGTCGCTTTTATTAGAACGGCCGATCAAGATTATTGTGTGCGCGCCGGCCAAAGCCATGGTGGCCCCCCTACTGCAATGTGCTGGCAAACATCAAAACCTGTACTACCTTGCGGTTGATGAGTTGGTAAAAGATTTACCCGACGCTGGCCTCGTCGTTATCGATGAGGCAGGGGCGATTCCTGTACCGCTGTTAGGTATGCTACTGCAGCATTATTCACGGCTTGTTTTCTCAACAACCCTGCAAGGCTATGAAGGCAACGGGCGGGGCTTTGCGATTCGTTTTAATACACACCTTAACCAATTGACACCCAATTGGCGCGCCGTCGAGCTTAACAAGCCGATCCGCTGGAAACAAAACGATCCACTTGAATTACTCATCGATGACTTACTTTTACTCAATGCACAATCTGTTGAATCAGATCAACCGTTGAGAGTAAGTGTAGATACGTTAGATTATAAAAAACTTAACGCCGCCGATTTGTTAAAAGATGAACCGCTGTTACGTGAGCTTTTTGGGCTGCTGGTCGTTGCCCATTACCAAACCCGCCCTTCTGATTTGCTACAAATATTAGATGCTTCACACCTTAGTATTCATGCCCTGTTTATAACCGGAAGATTAATTGCAACGGCGATTGTGAGTCACGAAGGGGGATTAAACGAAGCACTTGCTAACGCTATTTACCGCGGTGAAAGACGGCCTAAGGGTCATCTTGTTCCACAAATATTGCTCTCTCAAATGGGTATTATAAAGGCGTCAACACTCACTACCGACCGCATTATGCGCATCGCGACGCTGCCAAGCGCTAGAAGGCAAGGAGCTGCTCGTCAACTGCTTAATCAACTTAAAATCAACAGTCAGGCGGACTACCTTTCCACCAGTTTTGGTTTATCACAAGACTTATTAACGTTCTGGCAAGCGTCACAATACAGTCCCCTCTACGTCGGCTTAAAGCGCGAGGCCAGTAGTGGCTACCACTCTGCCGTCTTATTGCGCCCTTTGAGCAAAAATGGCTGGGCACTAAAAGCCGCTGCCGTAAAATCGTCAACTAGAAATTTTATTGCTCAGCTAGGTGACGGCTTAAAAGATTTTGATCCAACGCTGGCACTTCAGTTACTGAGAAGTTCTAGCCAAAAAAATGCAGACTTGTGCCAACAGGAAATACGCGATATAAAACGTTTTATGAAAGGTCAATGTGGTTTGGATTGTGCACTAGCAGCCTTACAACAATGGCTTCCAGCAGCACTAGCGGCAGGTGTGCACAACATTAATAACAACGAAGCTGAGCTACTGGTCATGCGCATTTTGCAACATCACACTTGGGCTCACTGCTGTGAGCGGCTAGGCATCGCTAGTCGGCAACGTGCGCTACAACAATTGCAACAAACCGTGTCCGCGCTGGCTGAGAAGTTGCCAGAGGCGGATTTATCCAAGGAAGGATTAACTCGGAACTGAAGAGCTTATTCAAATAAAATATGAGAGATTTTAAATCATCTATTTTTCGGGCCCTAACAATATTATTATTGTTGGTGGCCGCGGCATTATTTTGCATCGCCATGGTCGATGTTGTCTACACAACCAAAGATCAAGCTATTCACGGCTATTGGATATTAGTCACCGGCTGGCTAGGATTCTTATTTTTTCAGTTCGCATGGTATGCCAACCCACTCACCGTATTGTCTTTGTTACTGATGAGGCGAAACCCATGGATGGCGTTAGTTGCAAGCACACTCGCGTTATTGTGCATGTCACAAGCTTTTTTATTTTTTGAAATCCCCTCAGACATTCATGGTAATACTATTGCCATCACCTCCAGAGGCCTTGGCTTTTATTGTTGGGTCGGCATGGTTGCCTGTATTTTTTATGCGGTCGTATTAACCCTCGTCTATCGTTTCTTCAAAAAGGATCATCAGGCGACCGAAAGTACAGCTAAATCCACACTAGCCCCTCGTTACGCCGCCCAAAATTCTATCAATACCGCGCCGTTGAGCTACCCTAACCACGCAATAAGCACTAAAACCAACCCTTAGGTCAGCTTGCTGTTCGCAATCTCAATAGCACAAAGCCCTTAAAAATCTAGAACGCTACAATTGACTTCCTTAACCAGTTAGCTAATGCTGCGTTTAATATATATTCACGGGCTAAGTGAGTTGGTTAACCAATGATAAAAAAATCCATTAAAATCATTATTGGTCTGCTGGGATTAGTAGTGTGTTGTACTGCCTGGGCTGATGAGGTCGGCCAAGGCGATAAAATAGAACCCGTATCCACAGACAATCTTGATGCTATTCGGGTGACAACCGAGCCGCTTTCAGCACTGGTGTTTCAAACCGAGTACAGTGCTCCTGCAAACGTTGTAAGCTTAAACGACAGCAGCATCAGTGCTGAGCTTCAGGGCCGTGCGATTAAAGTCAGGGTCGAGGTGGGCGATACGGTCAAGCGCGGCCAGCTGCTAGTTGAAATTGATTGTCGAAGTTACATCAATGCTAAAAAGCAAGCCATGGCCTCACTTAATTTAAGTAAATCTCAATTGATTTTTTCAAGAAAACAGTTCAACCGTAATCAACGACTTCTGCAGCGTGGCGTGCTACCTAGAGAAACCTTTGACCGAAGTGAAGCTGAACTCCTCACTAGTCGCGCTGAAATTTCGCTAAAGGAAGTGGCCATTGAATCGGCTGATCTTTCGATAAGCAAATGCAAAATCTTTGCCCCGTTTAAAGGACAGGTGACTAATAAATTTGTGCAACAAGGGCAACTTGTCAACCCAGGCTCCACGCTCATTCAATTATTACAGACAGACAAACTTGAGATTGAAGCCCAGCTATCCCCTCTTGAACTTGATAAAGCACGAAGTAGCAAACCACTGAAGTTTGTTTCAGGTACCTCAGAACTCACGGTCACCATACGAACCGTGTTGAAGCAGCTGAGCAAAATGACCAATACACAACAGGTTCGCTTAAGCGCGCAAACGTTAAACACTGACACCGTGTTTACTGGTCTTAACGGTCGACTCATTTGGAAAGATGGCTCACGCAAAATACGCCCAGAATATATTATCCGCCGTAACGATAAGTTAGGCGTTATGGTCGCCAAAGACGATAAAGCAATGTTTCACGAGCTAGAAAATGCCCGTGAGGGTCAACCTGCCAACGTGAATTTGCCCAATACCAGCCAGATTATTGTCGTCAATCGTTATTCTGTTGAAGATGGCCAAGCCGTGGTCGTTCAGTAATGTACGCAAAGCTTTTACAAAACCACGTACTGGCCAATCTGACGTTTGTGCTGATTTTGATTATTGGTTACTTCTCATACATGGGCATGCCGCGTCAGCAAGACCCAACCATTAATTTTAACTGGATTAGCATCTTAACCATTCTTCCCGGCGCGTCGGCAAAGGATGTTGAGGACAGAATTACCGACCCAATTGAAGATGCCATCAACGGCATTGCTGATATTAATTTTGTTTCTAGTAATAGCCGTGAAAACACATCCAGTATTTTAGTGCGTTTTGAAGATTTAGCCCCTGAGGTTTATGACAAACGCCTCTCTAGCCTGCGCAGACAGCTACAAAGCGCTCAAAACCTATTGCCCGATGAAGCAATCGAATCTCAAATCATTGAAATCACCTCTGGTAATGCTTTTCCAGCAGGCATGATTGCGGTCACGGCGCTGGCAGATGACGAATTGTTACGAAAAACAGCGCGCATCGCCGAGCAGAATATTGAACAGATGTCAGGGGTCGATCGGGTTGACCCGCTGGCGCTAGATGATCCTGAATTGCAAATTAACTTTGACCCAGATGCACTGGAAGCCTATGGCTTGCTGCCTGGGCAACTATCCGATGCCATCCAACTATGGTTTCAAGACAGTGCCGCAGGAAACATTAACGTAGGACGAGAGAGTTGGCTAGTGAGGCTAGTGGGTAAAACGGCTGACCCCGCCATTGTCAGCGAATTACCCATCCCTGCGTTACAAGGGGAAATTGATCTAGCGCGCGTTGCAACCATTCAGCGTGGGCGCAAAAAAGCGTCTCAAGATGCCCGAGTGGATGGCAAGCCCGCAATTTTGCTCTCGGTGATGAAGCAGGACAATACCAATATACTCAACCTGATTGAAAGGTTGACGGTTTGGGTCGATGAGCAAAATGAAATAAACGCTGAAACGGGCGTGACGTTTCAATTGATTGATGACCAAACGCTGCCCACACAAAAAGCGATCGACATCATGCAAAGCAATGCGTTGATAGGCTTGATGTTAGTGCTGGTTGTCGCATGGCTGTTTTTGGGTACTAAAATTGCCGTTTTGACCGTGATTGGTATTCCTTTTATTTTAGCACTGACCTTTTGGGTGCTGTCCTCGATGGGCGAAACACTCAACGTTACGGTATTATTAGCCGTGGTCATTGTGCTTGGCATGCTAGTGGATGATGCGGTCGTTGTGGTTGAGGCTATTTACTACCGGTTGCAACGTGGCATGGACTCTTTAGATGCGATATTGGGCTCAATGAAAGAGGTTGCAATGCCCGTGACAACCGCCGTGTTGACCACTATTGCTGTGTTTCTCCCCCTGATGCTGGTCCCTGGCATTTTAGGGAAGTTTATGCGCGTTATTCCAATGGTAGTGACCATTGCGCTATTGATCAGTTTGATTGAAGCATTTTGGATGCTGCCCTCACACATCAATTCAATTAAGATTAATTTTCAGAAAAAAACGAGAATGCAGCGCTGGCGTGAAAGGATGATCCATTGGATTAAACTTAAATATGCAAAATTATTAATTAAAGGCTTACGCTGGCCAAAATTTACCATGAGCGTGATCATGCTGGCCTTTTTTACTGCCATTGGTGCGCTCTCTGCCGGTTTAATAAAGGTTGATTTTTTTGCAGGCGATACACTGCGAATTTTCTACGTCAACGTTGAGATGAACGCATCGACGCCATTAGAAGAAACCTTGAAAAAAACCTTGGAAGTTGAAAGGCAGGTTAAGAAAAATCTTTTAGCCAAAGATGCCCGATCGGTCGCCACTTATAGTGGGCTTATGTTCACTGAAACAGCGCCCATGAATGGTGATCAGTACGGTCAAATTATCGTCAGCCTTAACCCCTTATCCAAGGGTGCTAGGGAAGTCGATGAAATTATTGAAGGCATGCGCAATGATGTAACCTCGGTTGTCGGCGCTGAAAATATCTCTTTTTTGAGGCTGGCCTCAGGCCCTCCTTCTAGTAAAGCCATTAGCGTGAAAGTCAGGGGCGATGACTATGCGACCATTCAAGCGGCGAGCAATGATTTATCAGAGGTTCTTAACAATATAAAGGGCATAAAAGATATTACCAACGATGCGAGTCGTGGGCGTATGGAACTGACGCTTCAAATGAATCACGACGCAATCCGTCGTGCGGGTCTAAATCCTCGTGACATCACTCGGACCATTCGCTTATTGGTTGACGGTGAAGTCGTTTCAGACATGCAGGACGCCGGCGAAAAGCTGCAAGTTAGAGTAAAATCCAAGCGCACCGAAACGGATGACATTGGAAAACTCTTAAATTTTCGCATCCCGCTACCCACTGGCGGCAGTATTCCTCTCAATCAACTAGTTACCGATACGCGTAAAATATCCTTAGGAAATATTCGCCACTATAATTTTCGCAAGGCCATCACCCTTGAGGCCGATCTAGTTAAGCTCACCGAGCCTGAAGATTTTTGGGAATGTCGTCTTAGCCCAATGATTAATAAAACAGAACGTGACTACAGCCAATGCCAAATAGACACCGTAACGGCTAATGATCTGTTAAAAAAAGGCTGGGAAAAATATCAGCCTAAATACCCAACGGTCAACTTAGACTTCTCCGGGCAGCTAGATGACATCAACGACAGCATTAATTCATTGCTTCAGCTAGCGTTAGTTGGGGTAGGTTTAATGTATCTAATTTTGGGGACTCAATTTAAAAGCTACTTCCAACCCATTATGATATTAACAACCGTACCGCTGGCATTTACTGGGGTTATCTTAGGGCTTTTAGTGACGCAAAACCCCTTGAGCCTATATACCATGTATGGGGTTGTTGCGCTTATTGGTATCGCGGTAAATGCCGCAATCGTGTTAATTTCAGCCGCCAACGATCGTTTTTATAGTGGCATGAGCGTGGTTCACGCCACAGTGTTTGCTGCGCGCCGCCGGGTAATACCCATTTTGATTACGACCATGACAACCATTGCTGGGCTATTTTCATTGGCCACGGGTATTGGTGGTAAATCTTTGCTATGGGGCCCTGTTGCCACTGCCATTGTTTGGGGGGTTGGTTTTTCAGCCTTTTTAACCTTATTTACCATACCCACGCTCTATACTTGGGGCATGAGCCGTAAAGTGCGAAAGCAAAAAAGGCTAGACGCCAAACTGGATGCCAAAAAACTTAAACAAACCTACCAAAAAGAAAATGCTTAATATTATTGACCGCTTTCACCCTCATGCAGTAAATAGCTGCTAGTTAAAAAATGGCTAACTTTAACACTCACTTAAGCGTCGCGGCAGTTGCGTCTGGTTTAATTAGCACTCTTTGCCTGCAGGTTGGTTTTGTCGATTCGCAAGACGCCATGCTACTAATATTAATGGGAACAATCGGTGGCATATTGCCGGACATCGATTTGCAATACTCACACCCCAGCCGAATTATTTTTTCTGTTTTGGGGTTAATATTTTCATTCTTGTGGGTGTTGTCCGCTGAAAACTCGCTATCGGTTAGCGAGCTCTGGGTGATTGGCGCATTAATTTACTGCGGCATTCGCTATGGACTGTGGAAAGTTTTCAATCGTTATACAAAACACCGCGGTGCCATTCACTCAGTCGCCGCTGCCGCTTTGTCAATGCTCGTGACTACTGTCATTAGCTTTCATATTTATGAGAAAAATGCTTTTACCGCTTGGTTAATTGGGTTTGTGGTGTTTATTGGTTTTATCATTCACTTATTGTTAGATGAACTTTACAGCGTTGATTTTATGAATCGGCGCATCAAGCGTTCCTTTGGCACCGCGCTCAAACTGGTCGATACGCGTTACGCCACGACCAGCAGCTTAATGATTGTACTGTGCATTGGGCTTTATTTTATAACGCCCAGTGCAGAACGTTTCACTGACACATTAATGTCAGCAGAAACGTATCAGCTTATTGGGCACCGTTTGTTACCAACGAACCTACCCTCTTTTTAACGACTGATATGGTTAAACCCAATCTACTCAGCGATATTATTGAGCAGACATAGGTTTATTAATTAACGCTTGGCTCTAAACCAATTTAGAAGGCCTGTCGTGGAGCTGTCATGGTCAAATTTATCTAAACCACTTTCTAACTCCTGAAGCACGTTCTTCGCAAGCTTTTTACCTAACTCAACACCCCATTGGTCATACGAGTTAATATTCCAAATCACGCCCTGAACAAATATCTTATGCTCGTACATAGCAACGATACTCCCTAGGTTGTGAGGTGTTAATTTGTCCATGACAATGGAATTGGTCGGCTGATTGCCTTCAAAGTACATATGAGGCAGGCGCATCGCGGCCTCAGCTTCTGAAACACCTGCAGCGCTTAACTCTTGTTGCGTTTCGCTCAGCGTACGTCCACGCATAAGTGCTTCGGTTTGTGCCAAAAAGTTGGATGCAAGAATATCGGTGTGGTGCTGATCCTCTGCGTGCGACTGAACCGATGCAATAAAATCAGCCGGAATCACTCGAGTGCCTTGGTGAAGCAATTGATAAAAAGCATGCTGACCGTTAATTCCTTCAGCGCCCCAAACGATTGGCCCTGTTGAGTAGCTAACTGCCGTGCCATCCCGACGTACTGATTTACCATTACTTTCCATGTCCGCTTGTTCTAAATAGGCTGGAAGCAGGCCAAGATTGTGATCATACGGTAAAATGGCTTGGGATTGTGCATCGTAAAAGTTGCTATACCAAATACCAATCAAAGCCAATATGACCGGCATATTAGATTCAAGCGGCTGCTCGCAAAAGTGCTGATCCATACTGTGCGCACCTTCTAGCAACGCAACGTAATGATCCATTCCGATGTATAACATGATGGATAAGCCAACGGCAGACCATAAAGAATAGCGCCCACCAACCCAATCCCAAAACTGAAACATATTCGCCGTATCAATACCAAACGCTTCGACTGCATCGGCATTGGTAGACGCTGCAACAAAATGTTTTGCTATTGATGCCTCGTCAGTGCCTTGCTGTTTAAGAAACCACGTGCGTGCACTGTGCGCATTAGTTAGGGTTTCTTGAGTCGTAAATGTTTTAGAGGCGATGATAAATAACGTTGTTTCAACGTTTAACTTACTCAGGGTTTGTGTAATTTGCAAGGCGTCTACATTTGAAACAAAATGCACGTTAAGACCTTCTTTGGCATAAGGCTGTAGGGCGGTGCAAATCATGTTTGGTCCCAAATCTGACCCTCCGATACCAATATTGACGATATCGGTGATGGCTTTACCGGTAAAGCCCTTCCACCCCCCCGACCGCACTGTTTCTGTAAAGACTCGCATTTTAGCCAGCTCTTTATTGATCAGCGGCATGACGTCTTCGTTATCGCTTTCAACCGGCTTATTGCTACGATTACGTAGCGCCGTGTGTAGTACAGCTCGCGCTTCGGTGGTATTGATTTTCTCACCTGAAAACAGCTGTTCACGCCAGTGTTCAACACCGGCCTGCTTAGCCAAATCCAACAGAAGCGGCATGGTTTCATCTGTCATTCGGTTCTTAGAATAATCTAGGAGCAAGCCTTCGTGCGAAACAGAATATTTTTTAAACCGGTCGCTGTCTTTATTAAAAAGCGCCAACATGTGAAGCGATTCTGTCTGCGAATAATGTGCCTGCAGCGCTTGCCATGCTGCGCTATTAACTAATGAAGAGTCTTTTGTAATGACCTGCCTTACTGATCGCATAGGAATTCCGATGGTTGTTGTCGATAGTTAAACGCATAGTACCTCAAGCTATTTACCTGTAATCAAATCCAAGCGGTCTATACATTAGCTTTAGCATAAGATAAATCACTCATAAATTCATGCCCAAATCACGTGATGGAAGACATCAATAACAATACTGATTTTCAGACAATAAAAAAGCCGCGAATAAATTCGCGGCTTGGTAGACCCTCCTTGGTCAAGAACTTAATAGTTACATGATGAGCAACTACTTGTCATCAACGTAAACCATGACTTTATTACTCGTTTGATACGTACCTGAAGCATCTTTAATCGCGTACCAGAAGAAATCACTCCCAGTAAACCCAGCTTTAGGTGTGTATATCGCTTTGTTACCGCTAATTTTCACACTGCCTGAGTGACCTTGCGAAACTTTTACAATACGTAAGCCGTTACCGGTGTCATTGGCTAACACATCGATTTCAGCAACAGTTCCTTTATCAATTAACACATCATCCATATTGGCAACCGTACAAGTTGTGTTACACGCATCAGCGCCACCTTGAACAGATACTTTTACAGTAGCAGTCGCCGTTTTGCCACCGGCTGTAATCGTATAAGTAAACATATCCGTTCCAGAGAAACCAGACGCTGGCTTATAAGTCACTTTGCCATTTGATTTGATTGTAACCGTGCCGCCTTTAGCACCTTGTGACACGCCAGTCACAACAATCGCATCACCATCCACATCACTATCGTTACCTGTCACATGAATATCAACAGCCGTGTTCATTTTGGTACTCGCCGCATCATCAATCGCTTTAGGAGCAGAGTCTGTTGCACCACCGCCATTTCCACCGCCGTCTGTTGCACCGGCCACAACGGTCACACTCACCGTAGCGGTTGCTGTCTTAGCGCCATCAGTAATGGTGTATGTAAAGGTCTCTGTTCCAACAAAGTCAGTGGCCGGCGTGTAGATAATCTTGCCGTTTTCAACACTTACAGTGCCGCCGTTAGAACCACCTGATACCTCTACAATGCGAAGTGTATCGCCATCAACATCCGAGTCATTTGCAAGAACATCAATACTAACGGTTTGGTTCACTTCAATCTTGGTCGTATCGTTGATCGCTGTCGGTGCATTATTGCCATTGCCTACAAAGCCTTCACTGCCAGCGGTTGTGAGATACGTATCCACTGAACGGTTGTGATCGATGTTGCTACGTAAAGCACGTGTAATCCAAGCCGGCGCCGTTTTAACAGGTTCAGTTCTCCAGATGACTCTTGGAGCACCCGGTGCGCCTTGTGAAACAAGAATATCCGTGGTTCCCGTTTGCACATTGCGTACACCGACCTGAACGTTCTTCGTCCCAACCTGAACACGCTTGTAACCTGAAATCACATTCTTGAAACCGTTTTGAACCTTTCTAGTCTCATTACGGAACCCACCAGCAACACGCTCTTGACGCTCAGTTACGTATTCGATATCGACGCGGCGGTTCTTAAAGTCCTGATTTGCTTTAGAGTATTTCGGCTGTGCACCACCAATACCACGCGCTTCCAGGTGTTGAGGATTAAACCCTTGTGAAATCATAAAGTGCTTTACCGCATTCGCTCGCTGCTGTGATAACGCTTTATCTTTACGCGGGTCAGGCAGGCCACAGGTATTACCCGTAATGCGAATATTGCCCTTGTAGCCATGTTTACGTATTTCATTGGCGATCTGACGCAGGCGCTGCTGTGCAGACGGAATCAATACGGCACTACCATACTTGAAGAAGGTTTGGCCTTCTAGCTCAACCGTACTCTTTGCCATGTGACCTTGCGTAGGAACTTTTATCGTCTTGTTGACATAAACCGGCTGTTTTTTGTAAACCGGCTGATTTTTGTATATCGGCTGATTTTTATAAATCGGCTTCTTAGTATAAACAGGCTTCTTAGCATAAGTTGCTGCACGGCCTTTACCTGGCATCTCTACGCGCACTCTACGATAACGCTGGTCTGGCTGATAAATATTATCGCCACCAAAGTCATATCGATAGCTAAGACTTGCCGATGTTTGAACATCGTCAGAGCCTGCAAACTCGTAGCCGCCTTGCTGCTTAGACGCCGCAACGTCAAGCGCTACACTGTGAGGAGTGCCTTGGAAATACTGGTCTATACCTGCAGACACCGTAATCATTTTAGCATCTTCCTCGCCGCTACCGGTTTCTGTTCCCCACTGGTAATCAACCCCACCGCGCACTCGAGTGTTAGTACCTGTTAAGAAAGTACCAACACTAGCACCAGCACCATAGTCGAACGCTTTTTCGTAAACGGCTTTAGACTCATGCGTCCCCGCTTTAACTAAACGCTTATCAGAAAGACCCTTACTCACGTGCCCTTCCCAAAATAAATTTTCGCGCTCTTGCCCGTAACCGACCGTTACCTTAGCATCGTCTGAGGCATTGCGATCGTATGCGGCAAAGGCTTTATTAACGTAAGATGCACGTCCTTGGCTATCGCGTGAAACCCAGTTGTGATTTACTTTCACACCACCTGAATCAACACCCTTATCTTCACCGTCTAAATCAAACCCTGCCCAAAGTCCGGCACTTGTTGTGCTGTCTTTTGTTTCAGAAAAGATATGATTGACATCCGCACTAGCGCTGCCATCGTCCGTAACGCTTACGCCCACTTGAGTGCGGCCACCCACATATTGTTGACTTAAGCTGCCAACCTGCTGAACATTTTCTGTTTGGTATTGACCTGCCATCGCTGGGGTGAATAAAACCGCCGCTGAAGTAAATAGTACTGGTAAGTAGACCCAATTGTAGCTATTTGTTGTATTTTTAGATTTCATAATATTCTCTCTTATACTAACCATTTTCGATATTTATTCGGCTTTCATAATTGCCTGACAAGCGTTGGTAAATAGCCCTATTGCTTGACTCAATTAATCATGGGTTAAGTATGACGAAGTCTAGATTGATTAAAATTCCCTCCTATCAGCAGATCGCTACAATTTAGACCACTCCTCTATTTTAAGATGCCGCTTGTTTTTGGGATGTTAA
>ENA-ORXT01000934-ORXT01000934.1-marine-metagenome-genome-assembly--contig:-NODE-934-length-42146-cov-26.171385_pt1 | contig 42146 bp, 30 predicted proteins | sample MGYA00237868_ERZ511482 | MGnify/ENA metagenome assembly ERZ511482 | reverse complement strand
TATTTTATGATTAAAGGACATAACTTGCTATAAAAATTACAAAAATGAAAGGAATGATTACACATTTATTTATTCCCTAACTTTTGTTTTGCAAACCTAAAGGACAGGAGTGGTTATGCTATGGTGCAGCGCAGCATTTTGAAGCGTGGGCCATAGCATTTGAACGGATAGCGGGACCAAAATTAGCAACGAGTAACACCGTTTGGCTTCAAAAAAAAATTAAGGTCAATTATTTTATTGTTTGATAAATTTGTCAATGTTTCAAAAATAATTTTACATTTATAGTTCATACACAAAACCAATTTAAATGATGAAACGGAGCATACCTTATGCCCCGTTTCCTTAAAAATAATTAGACAATGAGAATTAGAGAAATCAGAGCTATGCGAGGGCCCAACTATTGGTCTGTTCGCCGACATAAATTAATTGTAATGACGTTAGATTTGGAGGAATTAGAACAACTGCCAACTAATAAAATTGATGGGTTTTATGAGCGGCTGACAACAATGTTTCCAACCATGTATGAACATAGATGTTCTGTTGGAACTGCAGGAGGTTTTTTTGAACGGGTAAAAGAAGGTACGTGGATGGGTCATGTAATTGAACACATTGCGCTCGAAACCCAAACCTTAGCTGGTATGGATGTTGGTTTTGGCAGAACCCGAGGCTATGGAGAAGAAGGCGTTTATCATGTGGTGTTTGCTTATATGGAAGAAAAAGCTGGGATATTTGCAGCCAAATCTGCTACCCGAATTGCACAAGCCTTAATTGATAATGAAGCCTACGATCTGGAAGCCGATTTACAAGAAATGCGAGAGCTAAGAGAAGATCAAAGGTTAGGACCAAGTACCGGTTCTATTATTGAAGAAGCGGTAAGCAGAGATATTCCCTGGATGAGATTGAATAAATATTCTTTGTGTCAATTGGGTTACGGTGCCAATCAAAAACGAATTCAGGCAACCGTTACCAGCGATACCAGCAGCATTGGTGTGGAAGTGGCTTGCGACAAAGAAGATACCAAACACCTGTTGGGACAAGCGCAAGTTCCGGTGCCGAAAGGAGATATTATAAGAACGGAAAGAGGCTTAAAAGAAGCCGTAGAATACGTGGGTTATCCAGTTGTGCTAAAACCCATTAATGGAAACCACGGAAGAGGCATTACCGCAAACGTTACCAACTGGGAAGATGCGCTGGTCGCTTTTAAAGCTGCCAAAGCAGTCTCTCGCTCGGTAATTGTTGAAAAGTATATTGTGGGAGAAGACTACCGGCTGTTGGTCATCAATTACAAATTGGTAGCTGCTGCAAAAAGAACTCCGGCGCATGTAGATGGCGATGGCAGTTCGACTATTCAGCAATTAATTGATACAGTAAACGAAGATCCAAGAAGAGGTTATGGACATGAAAAAGTGCTGACGGCAATAAAAGTGGACGACATGACCAATGGCATTTTGGAGGCTAATGAACTGACCATAGATTCGGTATTGCCGAAAGGGGAAACACTTCATTTAAAAGATACGGCTAACCTAAGCACCGGCGGCACGGCAACCGATGTGTTAGATTTGGTGCATCCTGCCAATGTTTTTATGGCAGAACGCATATCTAAAATAATTGGTCTTGATATATGTGGTATTGATGTGATGACTTCTGACATTAGTATTCCTTTAGAAAAAACAGGCGGTGCGGTGCTGGAAGTAAATGCCGGGCCAGGCTTTAGAATGCACCTCGCCCCAACAAGCGGGTTGCCCCGAAATGTAGCCGCTCCTGTAATTGATATGTTGTTTCCGCCGGGCGCAACCTCGCGCATACCCATTGTTGCGATTACGGGAACCAATGGAAAAACCACCACTACACGCCTAATTGCCCACATGGTAAAAATGAAAGGCTACCGAGTTGGCTACACTACTTCCGATGGAATTTATATTCAAAACCGGTTGATGGATACAGGCGATTGCACGGGCCCGGTAAGTGCAGAATTTGTTTTAAAAGACCCAACGGTAGAGTTTGCGGTATTGGAATGTGCGCGCGGTGGAATGTTGCGGGCAGGTTTAGGTTTTCATAAATGTGATATCGGAATTGTTACTAATATAGCAGCCGATCATCTTGGTTTGAAGGGTATTAATACCATTGAACAGCTGGCAAAAGTAAAGGGCGTAATTCCAGAAACTGTTTTACCCAACGGCCATGCCATTTTAAATGCAGATGATGACTTGGTGTATGAAATGCGAAAAAATGTAGAGTGTAAAGTCGCTTTATTTTCTATGGATGAAGAAAGTAAGCGAATAAAAAAACATTCAGCCAATGGTGGTATTTCCGCTATTTACGAAAATGGTTTTATAACCATTTGTAAAGGTAACTGGAAAATGAGAGTTGTAAAAGCAGTAAACGTTCCCCTAACTTTTGGTGGAAAGGCAGCCTTTATGATTCAAAATGTATTGCCCGCCGTATTAACTGGCTACCTTAATGGTTTTTCGCTGGACACTATTAAAGTCGCACTTGAGTCTTTTATTCCGTCGCCATCGCAAACTCCAGGACGCCTCAACATGTTCAACTTTAAAAACTTTCAGATTCTGTTGGACTACGCACATAACCCAGCCGGACTAAGAGCCTTGCAGAACATGGTAGAAAAATTGGAAGGCAGTCCGAAAGTTGGCATTATAGCAGGCATTGGCGACCGAAGGGATGAAGACAATATGGAAATGGGGAAAATTGCCGCCGAAATGTTTGATGAAATCATTATAAGACAAGACAAAAACCTGAGAGGCAAAACAGGTGAAGAACTGATTGCGATGCTTAATAATGGCATAAAAGCTACAAATGCTGATAAAAAAGTTACCATAATTCCATCAGAAAAAGAAGCCATTACCCATGCCGTCAAAAATGCAAGCAAAGGTTCGCTAATTGTGCTTTGCAGCGATGTAGTACCCGATGCCCTCGAGTTGGTAAAGCAATTTAAAGAAAAAGAAGCGAATGATCTGTATGAGTTTTCAACCGATGATATTCCTAATATGTAGTTGGTGGTTTGGTTGGGAGAGTTTTGAATGTGTTAATTTAACCACAAGCCGAAAAAGTTTGTGAGATAAGATATTTTTTTAGAAGCGAAACCTTAAAACACGCAGAAAGGGGCTCCCTGCTATCCGTTCAAATGCCGTTGCCAAAGCACAAAAGCCCACGCTGCAAAACGGCATAACCACTTCTATCAGGGCTATAAATGTTAGGGTGGTCTGCCGTATTCTTTTTTCAAAATTTGTGCGAAAATATTTTCATTTTTTTAATCAAATATTTATTAAAATATGTTTTACTTATTCTGTATGTGCACGTTATCAAACATCTTAAACTCAACAATCAAATTTTATGGGATTCTTTTTATTATAGTAAATTCACCAAATTGCCTTATACAATTTTCAGGCGGACAGGGGCAATCTTCTATTATAAATTGAGCACCAGCTACATCAAGGGAGGCACATATATCGCCACCGCCTTGTATTAAAAGAGCGTTAACATCAAAGCCGGTAGTGGTGCCAGGTACTATGGTGGTTAAATCTAAAGTTGTTGGATTATATACTAAGGTATGAATAGTGTAAGTGCCCGTTGTTAGCGGACCAAAACTTGGCGTAGCTGCTGTTTGCTCAATTACTAAGCCGCTACCCGATGTTAAAACATATAGTACCTCAAAACCATTTGGTACGATGGGTGCAGTACCAACTGTTGCTGTTAAAGTAGCTTCGTCGCAATCTACCGGAGTAGTAGGGTTTAGGGTACCGGCTTCTGCATCACAAATACAGGGTAAAAATACATCTACATCTCCTCCGTTGCCTTTCGGGTCAAGATTCGGGTCGCTTTCAAAAAGATATTGAATATAACTTGAGGCATTTTCTTGTGATTCTGTATTATCTAATTGGGTAGAATTATAGCCAACAATCCCCCAATTGCTATCTTCATTATTAAAATCGCCTCCCGACATCCATAAGATTTCAGCAGGTAATGCCGGATCTACATTCCAGGCAACACCACCGGTAGAGGTATAGTTATTATCTGAACCGGCAAAAGGAAAATATCCTACCGATGTAAATACTGACCGGCTATACGATTGACTTGTACCATCATAAATAAACACACCTGCCCCATGGTTATACAAGGTTTGCTCTTTATCATTTTCATAAAACTCATTTAAAAGGGATGTAAAAGAACCAATTGCCATTCTACCAGCTGGGCTAAAATCTATATCGGCAACAACAGGGGTTCCTCCAATGGCGTTGCTGCTAAAATTCACATCTGGAAAAGGGTCGTAAACTTCTTGCACATCGGTTGAAGCAATAAAATTGCCAGTAGCAGGGTCTAAAGCAATTGACCGAACATGTAAGATTTCTGATTCGGTAACGGTGTAATAAAGTCTTTGGTCAAGTGGGTTAACATCAAGCCCAAATGGGCAATTAGGGCGCTGTATTGAAATACCCAAACCTGTTGCGGTATAGGTATCTAATATATTGCCTGATGTATCTAACTGGTAAATGGAACAATCGCCGAGATTAGTAACATAAAAAGTATTGGTAAACTCATTATAAGTAATCCCCCCAAAACCTTTTGAATTTGTTTCAATACCTGTTGACCAACAGCTAACCGCTCCCGTTAGCGGGTCGGTCACATAAATAACATCCCAACCATCAAAAGTGCCCGACGTGCAAGCATTTCCAATAGCACCGGTTTGTTGTAAGCCGGGTCCTCCTAAAACAGCGGCATTAAAATCTTGTGCTGTAAACCTTGATGCTGGAATATAGACACTTCCGTCGGGACCAAATTCGGTAAAATATATCGTGCCAATTTGATCAATCGTCCAGTCGGGGTGCATATATTCGCCAACTACACCTGCCGGAGGAGTAGTTGTAGGGTTATTGGTTGCCGATACAGCATAAGTGTTATTTTGATAGGTTTGAGAAGGTGCATTTGATAATACCAAAACAGGGTCGCCAGAATTTTTGGCTACACAAGTAGCTACTTGCGAATAGGTATTGACTAAAGCATCTTCACTTGGGCATTGTAAACTATGTGGATAATGATTAAATTTTAAGGATGATTGCGGTGTACCTACTTCTAAATCCCAATCTCCCTTATTACCCGTAACATTATTTGAGGCTGCCACGGTTATGTTTAATGCCCTTTCAAGATATTGAACGGCAGCTTTACCTTTTTCGCCTTTGGCAAAATTGCAACCGTAAATATTAAGATGTTGTTTGTTTTGTAACAAATTATGAGTTGTAAGCCATTGGGCAATTGCCGGAGCATCTCGCCAGGCATCTTCAATAAATAACTTAGTTGATTTACCGTGCGAAAAAAGATGGAAAACTTTACTGTTGTTATTTTCTACTTTTAAGTCTGCAATACGCTCATCAATATAATAATTTAAATTTGTTTGATTTTGAGCATTGACCAAAAATCCTATAAAAAATAAATTTAATATACAAAAAATTATTTTTTTATCCCTCATGTTGTTTAATTTGAATTTAACTATAAAAATACTATCTAACACTAAATTATGTATTATACGGATAGTATATATTTTGTGTTACAAATTTTAATAATTTTTTTTTAGAAGCGAAACGATAAATTTGTTTAAAAACGGATTCCCTGCTCATATCTTTACAATTGTTATTTTTAAGCTATTAGTTAACTTAAAAAGGAAATGTGGTTGTATTAAGAGGCTCTGGAAAAGTAGGCATTAATGTGATACTGTCGTGATAGCAAGCCCGACTACATTTTTTTATACAGAGTTTGAGTAGTACCTATGTAGATAAACTTGTTTTATGATACGCAATACTATAAGCAAAGACGATGTATAATTTCCTTTTTTTAAAATTGTATTATCTGTAAACGCCTAACCAACCGCTCCCACATTTTGATAGCCTGGCAACAATTCTTCTAATCTATCGGTGGGGTAATCGCCGATTACATCTAAAGTATGTTTTAACCATTGATAGGGATTGATGTTATGGGTCTTACAACTGGCAAAGAAAGAATATATCATCGCAATGCGCTCTGCTCCTTCGTGCGAACCAGCAAACATATAATTTTTACGACCTAAAGCTAAAGGTCTAAAGCTATTTTCTACCAGATAATTATCTAAGCGTAAACGCCCATCTTTTAAAACGGCGATCAGTTTGTGCCATTGATTATTTAAATAAGTAATCGCTACCGCTATGGGGCTACCAACTTGCACTTTTATCGACTCCTCATCTGCCCACTGTTTCAACGCTTCCATTAAAGGCTTGGTTTTAGCTTGCCGTATAGCAACTATTTGATCATAATCGCTTACGGCTTCTTCTTTCATTTTAGCTTCTATATGATAGATCTTTTGAATGATAATTAAAGCTTTGTTGGCTCTAAAGCTATCGCTTTTAAGTGCATCATAAAATTTTCTTCTAAGATGCGCCCAACATCCTACTAAAATAATACCTTGTAGTAAACGGGCAATGCAGTTATATACCTTACAGCCATCGCACTGCAAATAGCCTTTAAAATTTTTCAACATCGCTTTTGGGCCTTTGGCACTTCTCCCTGGCTGATAATCATAAACTACCAAATCCAACTTTACGGCTGCATAAGCCCACATATAGCCTTGTGCTATCTTTTTACCCTTTTTATTTTTTTTGTTGGTCAACACTTTTATTGGCGATTCATCGCCCTGAATATAAGGACTGCCCCGCACTTGTTGTTTCAAAACCTCATATAAAGAAGCCAATAAGGCACAGATCGACTTCAACCAATGACTCATCAATTGACTATATAATTATTTTATTTAATAACTTGATTTTGTATGATGATTAATAGATTTTCATAGAAAGATTGCAATGGTAAAAAAAATATCAATTAGGCCTTTGTAATAGTAATTTCAAAAAAAAATTATAATTTTAAAAATCTAAATATATTTTGGTTTAGGTTTTCATCCACAATTCTTAAAAAATAAATCCCTCGCGGCAACTGCCCAACGTAAGCTTTGTAACTTACATTGCTAATTTGCTCTGGCATAAAGATGTAAGCTTGCCCATTGTTGCTAAGCAAGTTCATTTTTAATTTTTGTTTGTTTACGGTAGTTGGTAAATTAAGTAAAATATACTCGCCATATAAATAGCCATTAACGTTTAACAAATTAAAATCAGTTGAGTTACAGGTATCTACTTGCACAAAAACTTCATCTGTATAATCAATATTATCAATATTTATAGTTAAAGTATAAATGGTAGATTGGGTTGGTGAAACAAATGGTTCTAAAATATTAGGGTTGTTAATATTATCGTTTGGCGTCCATTTAACTGTACTATTAGGCAATAATAAGTTTTCAGCTCCAATTCTAATTTCATCGTTTTTACATATTATTGTGTCTTTACCAGCAAATGCATTATAGTCTAAAAAACCTCTTTCAAAAAACGATTTCCATATTACATAATGGTTGCTACCATTGTTTAATAGTGTATCTGCTTTAACAAATAAATTTGCAGCATCAACCATTGTAATATTACTTTGGTAATTGTGCATGCTTTCTAATAATATTTGATGTGTTTTATCTCTGCCAATACTTTCTTCAATATCAAACAATGCTCTACACCACATTTCCCCATCCAGGTGAATTTGAACTAAATCATTGGGGTAAGTTTTATCTGTATTTGCATACCTGCCCTCCCATTCATAATTGTGTCCATCCCAAGAAAACACACGCTCCCAACCAAAATCGTTTATATTTTTGCTATAGGATGCTGCAATATAATCGCCAAAACCTTCGTCGATAGCCTGACGTTGCGTACCATTATTTGTTTTTGGTGCTGCCTGATAGCTTATGGCATGCCCGTATTCGTGTATTATCACATCTGCATCTTCTGCATCATCTACTCCACCTTCGCCAAAAAGTAATGAAGGTGTTTCTGAATCTGGTTCAAAATAGCTATTATCTCCACCAAAGGCAGCGTGAGCATCAACATCAATAGGTTGTACCAAATTCTTATAATTAATACTTATTAAATAATTGTTGTATTCATCAATATGATACATAATATTTAAATTTTCGAAAGCATCTGCCATTCTACCAAAATTTAAATCGTTGGTATTAAATTCAGTTGCATTTGTTACAGGGTTTTCAAGTTCTTTAATACTTATAAACTCACTTTTTAAAACATAAGTACCACTTTCAGTTAAGCAAATTGGTATAGTTACATCCTCTTGTTCATTGTTTAAAAAAGTACTGTTAGCATCATTATTGTCAACATATTTTCCACCATATACTTTACCAGCTGTTGTTAATGGGTCGGGATTATAAACTTTTGCCGAGGCGGTGGTTTCTGTACCACTAAAGTAAGTTCTTAAATCTTTAGCGTACAATAAATTTAAATTACTATCTAATACAATTTGATGATACCAATTTTTTGTGAAGTTTTTAAAATCTACTACATATACATATTGTGGTGTGGCATTTTCATCATTTAAAAAAACGGCTACTTCATTTTTTTTTATCACAATTGAATCGGTAGTGTTTTTAAAATAAGAAGTTATAAAACTTGTGTTAGGCACTAAGGGTTTTTTTGTATTTAAAACATCATTATTTAAATTGTAAGTATTATAAACGCTACTATAAACCTCATTTTTATTGTTTAAAGCTACTGTAATACCGCTATTGTAAACCGGCACATTATTATAAAATTGCTGATATTGGTAATAGCTTGCGTTGCTTGTTTGCTTAACATTTACAATTTTAACAGTTTTATTTTCACTAAAAAAGTGTGGTTTGTTTTTTTGTAAGAAATTATTTAAAGCACTTTGTTTGCTGTTAGGGTTAATTATTAAAGGGTAATTATTATGATCAACTTCTGCAAATTTGGTATTGATATAATGGTTTTTAAAGCTATCTATATAACTTTGTTTTGGTGCTTTTTTTGCAAAACAAACTGTAGTTGCTAAACACCAAATTAGAAATGTATAATAAACTAACTTCATAAAATATAAAATTAAAGGGATTTAGAGTTGATGTAAAAATGTCTATGATCTATTTCAAATTCGTTTTTGTTAAAATTAGAAAGCTTCATTTTTTTAAAAGTAGTTGTTGGGGTTATGGTAATAAATTCATCGCTTTTGTTTCCTCTTATTTTTAACGGCATTTCAAAACCTTTGGTATCAACATTCCAACGGTATTTTAACTTACCCGACTTTTTTAATTGGTATTCAAAAACAGGAATGTTTGGAGTAGTTAGGTATTGCTTAAAAATTTTGCTTAAATCTTTGCCAGTACTTTTGCTCATAAAGGCAGTAAGTTCATCATAATCTGTATTTTTCATTTTATATTCTTCGGTTATGGCTTTTATTGTGTTAAACCAAACTTCATCATTATCAACTATTGAACGTAAGGTATTTAAAACTAACATGCCTTTATCATACATATCTGTGCCTTCTTCATTTACGCCACGTATGCCTACCATTGGGCTTTTATTGGCTACTCTATTTCGGCGGGCATTTACATAATCCATTGCTGTTTCGTAACCGTGCAAACACTCTACATACAAAGCTTCGCTGTAGGTACAAAAGCTTTCATGAATCCACATATCGGCCGCTTCTTTCTTGCTTACGCTATTGCCCCACCATTCGTGGCCGGTTTCGTGTATAATTATGTAATCAAAATCTAAACCAATTTGACTAAAATCTCTACCTCTGTAACCTGTTTTATACTCATTACCATAAGCAATTGCACTTTGGTGTTCCATACCTAAATATGGTGTTTCTACTAAAGCAAAACCATCTTTATAAAAAGGGTAGGGGCCTAAATATTTTTCAAAGCAAGCCATCATTGGTTTTACTTGTTCAAATTGTTTTTTTGCTTTTTCTAAATTATAGGGCAGTACATAATAATCTAAATGAAGACTGTCTCCATCTTCGTTATAATACATATCGCTAAAATTGGTGTAGTTAGCAATGTTTAAACTTACATTGTAATTGTTAATTGGGTAACTAACCTTCCAAGTATATCTAGTTTGGGTTGTATCTATTGGCGCAGTATCGGTTAAATTACCATTGCTAACCGCTATTAAATTTTTAGGTACAGTACATTTTATACGCATACTATCTGGTTCATCACCTAAATAATCTTTATTAGGCCACCAACTGCTAGCCCCAAGTCCCTGGCAAGCTACTCCAATCCAATGTTCGCCTTCTTTATCTTTTTCCCAAACAAAACCACCATCCCAAGGGGCGCGTTCTGCTACTTGAGGTTTTCCCTCATAAAATACTTCTATGTAATAAACTGTACCTGGCTTAATATCTTTTTTAAAATTTACAAACACAGCATTACATTCTCTTGTAAAACTTAACGTTTCGGGGTTTGAAGTTAAAGCAGTTTTGATAGCCGTAATTTCATATTGCTCAAACAAATCTATTTGAATTCTATTTGATGCCTCTACTGCCCTAAATATTATAGTATTGCTGCCTTTAATATATTGATTTTCCGGATCAACAGTTACATCTAAATCATAATAACCAACATTATAACAGGTGCGCTCCAACCTTAAACTGCCTCTTAAACTATCGCATCGTGTATAGGTGTCTTTTTGGGTATTTAACTGGCCAAAAGCTAATACAGAAAATAGTAGAAATATTATTATTGATACTAAACGCATATATTTTACCTCTTTTTAGTTGTAAAGATGCTACTATATTTTTAAAGCTGAATAAAAATTACCCAAATTATCTATTAAATTTATGCCGAAACAAACGCAAACTTATTTTGATTGTTAAATCATATTTAGAAGTAGGTGATAAGGTTGGCCTATTATCAACTGCACGAAGTTTTACTTTCAAAGATATTGAACCTTTTGTTGAATTACTGCAAGTTTGGGGTTTAATAGTTAAAATTGGAAATACTGCAAACCAGATGGATTATCAATTTGCAGGAACGACACAGCAACGTGCCATTGATTTACAACAGATGGTAAACGACCCCGATATAAAAGCCATTATTTGTGTTAGAGGTGGTTATGGAACTATAAAAATTGTTGATACTATTGATTTAAGTGTTTTAAAAACAAAACCTAAGTTTATATGTGGCTTTAGTGATGTTACCGTTTTACATAATTACCTTCATAACCAAGGTTACATTAGCTTACATACTTGTATGGCTATGCAGTTTAATGATGTAGATGCGTTTTCTAAACAAAGTTTAAAACTGGCTTTATTTGGTGGTAGTTTGACCTACGCTTTTAAGCCGCACTTGCAAAACAAAGGCAACAGTTTAAATGGAATTGTAGTGGGTGGCAATCTTTCTATTTTGCATAATTTAAGTGGTACAAAGTATGATATGGATGTACAAGATAGAATATTATTTATTGAAGATTTAGATGAATACCTGTATCATATTGACCGTATGATGATGCAGCTAAAACTAAGTGGCAAGCTTAAAAAATTGAAAGGTATTTTGGTGGGTTCTTTTAACAAAATGAATGATAATGAAGTACCCTTTGGTAAAACAGTAGAATCAATAATTTTAGATGCTGTTAAAGAGTATGATTATCCGGTAATATTTAATTTTCCGGCAGGCCACGAGGCTAAAAATTATGCCATTAAGTTAGGTTGTATTATTGATGTATTTGAAAAAAATGGTACTATGGTTTCTGTGCAAAAAGCTTAAACAATTTTTATTATTTCTTCTAATGTTTGCATGTTAATGGTTTCATTAAATATAGAAGCTATTGGTATTTTAAAACCTTTTACGGCTAAGCTTTCAATGTTTCCTTCGCTGGCTTTTAGCTTTAATTCATATTCTCCGCTTTCGCTTAAAATGTATTGTTCAACATATTTTTTGGTAGGATGTATTAACCAATATTCCATTACATTATGTGCTTCATAATCACTAAACTTAATACCTCTGTCGTTAGCTTCTGTACTTTTTGATAAAACCTCAACTATAAAATCTGGTGCTGGAAACAAGCTTTGGTCTGCTTTGAAATGTTGCGCCTTCTGTTGATTGAAAAAACATAAATCTGGTTCGTAATCATTGCGGGTTAAAGCGATCATTATTTTTTCATAGCCTAAAAAGCCGAGTTTGTTTTTAACTATATGTGTATCTAAAAATTTAAGTAACATTTTACCCGCATCGTTATGGGCTTTTTTTACCGGCGAATGAATAATTATTGCGCCATTGATAAACTCTACTTTTTGTTGCTCAGTAATATCGTTGTAAAATTGCAACCTTCTTTTACGCTCTGCTTCTAATTGCTGCTGCATTGTTGTTAGTAAATGTGGCGCATTAGGTTTCGCTAAAAGGTCGGCAATTAATTTTTCGTCTGGAATAACAGTCATAAGTTAAATATTAACGATTGCACTAAGATACAAAATTATTTTTTGTTGTGTAGTTACAGAAACCTCTGCAATGAAAAACAACCGTTTTTGTACTAAACCCGATAGTAGCGTAAATCCTTTTTGTTTTACAATGGGTAAAACCCATTTGGAAAATAAAAAGATTGGAGCGTATAGCGGGACTACTTTTTCAATAGTAATTTAAAGCTTATTTTCAAAATATTTATTGTTTAAGCTATTATTTTATTAGAGTGTTTCAATAAATTTGCCCTTTATTACAGATAACCGTACCTTTGCACTTTTAAATTTCAGAAATATGATAAGTACTAATAACATATCGTTGCAATACGGCAAAAGAGTTTTGTTTGATGAAGTAAATGTAACTTTTAAAGAAGGCAATTGCTATGGTGTAATTGGTGCAAATGGAGCAGGTAAATCTACCTTTCTAAAAATTTTAACTGGCGAAATTGATGCGAATTCTGGCAGCGTAAGTTTAGAACCTGGTAAACGGATGGCGGTTTTGAAACAAAACCACTACGAGTACGATGAAGTGAGTGTGTTAAATACAGTTATGATGGGCCACAAAAAACTTTGGGCAATAATGACTGCTAAAGAAGAAATTTATGCAAAACCAGATTTTGATGAAGCAGATGGTATTAAAGCCAGCGAATTAGAAGCCGAGTTTGCAGAAATGGATGGCTGGAATGCAGAACCAGAAGCGGCGGCATTACTAAGTGGTATTCAAATACACGAAAGCTTTCATCATAAACTAATGAAAGAGTTAGACCCAACTCAAAAAGTACGGGTGCTTTTAGCGCAGGCTTTGTTTGGTAATCCGGATTTGTTAGTGTTAGATGAGCCAACCAACGATTTAGATATTCGATCCATCACCTGGTTAGAAGATTTTTTACTTGATTTTAAAAACACAGTTATTGTTGTATCTCACGATCGCCACTTTTTAGATACAGTTTGTACACACGTAGCCGACATTGATTATGGTAAGATAATGCTTTATACGGGTAACTATACTTTTTGGTACGAAAGTAGCCAGTTAGCATTAAGACAACGCTTTAGCGCCAACAAAAAAGCCGAAGACAAAAAGAAAGAATTACAAGAATTTATTGCACGTTTTAGTGCCAATGCCAGTAAATCTCGCCAGGCCACCAGCAAAAAGAAAATGTTGGGTAAGCTAAAAATAGAAGAAATACGACCGAGCAATCGTAAATATCCTGCTATAATTTTTAATCAAAAACGTGATGCTGGAGACCGTATTTTAGATGTAAATAACCTAAGCAAAACAATTGATGGACGCTTAATGTTTGAGAACCTAACTTTTGAAGTACAACGCGGTGATAAAATTGCTTTTGTAAGTGATAATGCAACGGCTATTACAACCTTGTTTCAAATTTTAGCTGGCGAAATTGAACCAGATTCTGGTACTTTTCAATACGGACAAACGATAACAACGGCATATTTACCTACCGAAAATACGAAATATTTTGAAAGTGATGAAAATTTAGTAGATTGGTTGCGTAACTATTCTGAAAACAAAGAAGAAGTTTATATACGTGGTTTTTTAGGTAAAATGTTGTTTAGCGGAGAAGAAAGCTTAAAGCAATGTAACGTGCTTTCGGGTGGCGAAAAAGTACGTTGTATGATTTCGAAAGCGATGTTAAGAGAGGGTAATCTTTTAATTTTAGATGAACCTACCAACCACCTGGATTTAGAAAGCATTACTGCTTTTAATAATGGCTTAATTAACTTTAACGGCACGGTTTTATTTACCTCACACGATCATAAGTTTGTACAAACTGTTGCTGACCGTATTATACAAATAAAAGAAAACGGAACGCATAAAGATCGCTTGCGAACTTATGATGAATTTTTAGCCGAAGAATTAGAATTGGCTGCTACCGCAACAGTTTAATTGCACAATAAAACTTATATCCGTTTCATTTTTACCTCATGTTTTATGCTGTTTAAAAGCAGATAGGCTGGTTATTATATAGTTTTAGTGTTACTATTTAGTAAAGGTTAGAAGTCAGGCCGCTTCGCCGTAAAACGTTTGATAAATTTGGCCGAGTGAAGTCAAAAACGCTTTTTTCGCCCAAATTATGTCTGGCAATGAAATGGTCTGACTTCTGAATAGCTACCATAATATTTTGTATTGATGAAAATTGAAATATTCTAATTGTGAACGTTTCAATTTGCTAAAATTGAAATTGTTAAACGTAACAAATGAGCAAGGGTAAAAGCGCTTTAATAATCCTGTATCTAAGCCTTTAAAGCGATTTAACTTTAAAACTTAAACCAACCGTTTTGCTAACTTGGTAGCGAACCTATTTTACTTAGAAATAGAAACTTCATAAAAACTTACAAATGTCTGATTTTGAATATGTTTATACATATACAAAGTTTTGAAAAGATTGATTTTGTTAAGAAAAATGCTCAAAACTGTCCTTTTTTAATTTTTCTCGCTTAGTTATTTTTGCATCTTAAAATTTTATAAACAAATATGCCTTTAACTGAGCATACAGGAATGTTAGGTGAAAAAAAAGCTGCCCATCTTTTACGGCGTTGTACATTTAATGTAACACCCCAACGCATTAGAACATTTGCCACTTTAACAGCAGAACAAGCGGTTGAGCATTTGTTTAATTTTGATGAAAACTCATTAGGGCCAAATGATTTGCCTCCAAACAAAGGTTTACTTTTTCCAAACGGACCACTATGGCATAAAGACGGCGCTCCTATGCATCCACCTGGTTATGGAGCCTCAAAGGTTAACTATGTTGGTGGGCGTAATTATTGTCATTCTTCCTTCTATCAAATAGTTGATAATTTTGGTAATCATCATATAAACTGTGATAATTATTTAACAGCTACCTATTTACAATCAGGGGTATTTTCCTGGCAAATGTACGAGGCAATTAACGATACTTCTATTAGATGGAAATTAGTTTTTTGGATGAACACTTTGTTCACAACATCTATTAAGCGACAACATTATCATTACCCACATTGGAAGTTAATGTACGATTTTGTAAATGGTATTGATGTTACGAATGGTTTTACAAGTGATGGATATGATTATACCAATAGTTTAAAAGCCTTAGCTTTTATTATGACCTATAGTAACCAAATGCTTTTATATTTAGATAATAATGTGAACACTAAAAAAGGTCCAAATGAAAATTATGCTCGTGAATTTTTAGAGTTATTCACCATATTAAAAGACCCTAATTCTAATACAGAAGGTGATTATGTAAATTATACCGAACAAGATGTAGTTGAAGCTGCAAAAGTATTAACTGGCTTTACTGATGATAAACTTAATTTTGATACAGTAGCTAACAGACCTTGGGGCACTAAAAATTTTACTAATCATTGGGTAAAAGATTCTAATGAACCAAGTATTACAAAAAAAATATTTTCAAGTGCTTTCGGCAGAAAGGAAATAGAAAGTGCTACATCAGCAGCTGATATGGATAGGGAACTGTGGGAGTTTATTGATATGGTTTTTGACCAAGATGACCCAACTGGCTCTACAAATCCTAATATTAAACCAACTGCTCATTCTTTTGTTAGAAAAATGTACAGGTATTTTGTTAGCGATAAAATTGACAATAATGTTGAAACTAATGTTATTACTGTTTTGGCAAATGATTTATACGCTATCAACGAAACGCAAAATGTAAATTTTCTATACCAGCAAGTGCTTAAAAACTTATTGAAAAGTGAGCATTTTTATGAAGATGGAACTTCTAAAGGGTATAGCCCTTGTAATTCTTTAATTGGCTCAAAAATTAAGTCGCCTTTAGAACTGCTTTTAACCTCAATAAATCTGCTTGAAATAAGAAATAAAGATCTTGATAATTTAGTAAACATTTATAAAGAAATTGTTAACAGCCTGGATGAAAAGGGCTTTATAAATGAAGTTAGAAAACCTAAAGTTGTTTATGTAAACTTTAATGCTAACCCAATTTCAATTGATGGCTCTTATGTAAATGATGGAAGTAGCAGCTTACCTAATAATGATTATACCAGCATTTATTTTGCAGAACTTGGAATTGATCATAAAGATTTAGTTACTGAAGGTTATTTAACTATCGCAAACCTAAAGAAGGTATTTCATAACTGCATGTTTACGCAATTTGGTGTGCCCCTGCAACTTTGTGGTTTTAATTTAGAAGGACCTAATACAGTTGAGGGATATATAGGTTATTACAAAGAAGAAAACTACTCTAAGAATTGGCTTGACAATAATAATTTTTACAATCGCTATTCATTTGGTAGAAGCCTTTTAGATGGTTACGCTAGATTTAAAGGTTTTAATAAACAATATGAAGATGTAGCAATACAATATAAAGTTGATTTAATAGAATGGGTAAAGAAAAACATAGTTGAAATAGGAGCGGATATTTATAGCCCTGACGTTGTGGTAGAAACGATGCTCAAATATTTATTACCTGAACCTCTACTGCCAGATTCAGAAAGATATGCTTATTTTTTTGGAATTTTTATGAGAGAAATTCCTGATATGGATTGGACAATTGCCTGGCACGAATTTATTTTAGATGAAACTGATATGTTAAAGCGTACTGAAGTAGAAACACCACTTTATAACCTTTGCAGAGCAATTACTGAAAGTCATGAATTTCAAACCTTTTAAATTTAAAAAAGTGGATAGAAGAAAATTTTTAAGAAATAGCATTTCAGCTGGTATGGCACCAGCTTTTTTAACAGGTTTTGGAAACCAAATATTGAATGCTTCAATACTACCTGCTTCGTTTTATGGTAATAGCAGCGAATATGAAGATAGATGTTTAGTAATATTATACATGGCTGGTGGAAACGATATTGTTAACACTATATTACCATTAGATCAATATGACACAAATTACATAACTCAACGATCATCAACAGTTATTGATCAAAATTCATTTCTTTCATTTAATGATGGTTCTAACTTAGGGTTTCATCCAAGCTTAGCTGGTTTAAAAAAATTATATTCCAATAACGAGTTGAAGATTATACAAAGAGTTGGATACGAACAAGTAAATGGTTCTCATTTTAGTGCAGAATCTATTTTGTTAAGAGGAATTGATGGTACTGCGGATAATTCAACAGAAAAAGAAGGTTGGATTGCGCGGTTTCTAAAAAATCGTTATCCAAATTATGTTGGTGTACCTTATGAGGGGCAATTAGATCCATTAGGTATCTGCTTTGCAAACCCAGTAAAATTAGGTTTTCATACAATAGAAGAGCACAACTATCATTTAAATTTAACTAATCAAGACCCAGCTGGTTTGTACGATACGGTTAGTGGAATTAGCGGCAGCCCAATTACTGAATTTGGTAATAGTTGTATTAACGAAATGCTTCAATATGCCTCTTTAATTGAAAAATCTACGCAAGTATACTCAAACAGAATTCAATGTTTATTTAATGAAGGTAATAATTCAACGGTAGCCTTGCCCAATAACGGATCTCAATATTTACAGTCAGATTTAGCTTTACAGTTTAAAACGATAACGAGGCTTCTTAAAGGCGGCTCCAAAACAAAAGTATTTATGGTGCAAATTGGCGGTTTTGATACGCATGTTAATCAACTAGAACACCATGCAAATTTATTGCAAAATGTATCAGAATCAATTACTGCATTTCACCAAGAATTATTAATAAACAACCTGAGTACAAAAGTATTAACAGTAGCTTTTTCTGAATTTGGCAGAAAGGTTGAAGACAATTTTAGTGGAGGAACAGACCACGGCACACTATCGAGTATGTTTGTTATTGGTGATTCTTTAGATACTAATACAAAGGGTGCAATTGGTGCTAATTTAGATTTAGCCGACATCAATTTGCAAGGTGCTCCAAATCCTAAACAAATGGAATATGATTATAGAACTGTGTATTCAAAAATTTTAAAACAGTGGTTTGGAGCAACCGATTTAGCATTAAATAAAACCTTTGTACCAGGTAATAATAAAAATTACGATCCTGTTTTTGCTGAAAGTGCTATGCCTTCGTTAATTGCTAAACCTGCTCCAATATTTACACCCTTAATGAGCTATCATTTAAACTTAAATTTAACTGTTTTATTAGAAGGCTTTATAAAAGAGGACACCAAAGAAATGAATACCAACCTACTCAATAATGATTTATTACCATTAAAACAACCATATCAATCAACAAGATTTAATTATTTCGGAGTTGAGGAAGTTCAAAAAATTCCAGATACTATTGTAGATTGGATGTATTTAGAAATATATGATAATACTATATTAGAATTAGATTTGTGCCCTGCGCCTTTAGTTAATCCTTCCAATGCAAGTTCTTTTACAAATATCTCAGCTGTTGGCAAAAAAGCACTTTTCATAAATAAAGATGGCAGATTAATTGATTTAGATGGAACCTTAGGCACAACCTTTCATTTGTTTTCTGGTTCATATAGGTTGTTGGTATATCATAGATTTCATTTAGGCGTTTTGGTTAATGAAAATATTAATATAATTGATAGCAGTATAAATTTATCAATAAATCTTACTGAAGATCTTGATAAAGTGACTGGTAACAATCAACTTAAAGATATAGGTAACGGTACTTATGCAATGATTGCAGGAGATGTTGACCAAAACGGAATAATCAATAATAAAGATCATAATTTAATTAAGCGAAATGATAATACTATTGGCTACAAAGCAACTGATTTAAATGGTGATGAAATAACAGATAATAATGACTTGGATCTGTGGCGTAATAATAAAAGTAAAATTGGCGAACCTTTAGCGCATCAACTAATTAAGTAATCTAAAAATAGAATTATGAAAAAAATAATACTGTATTTATTTATAATCATTGCTTTAGGTTTTACTCATAAGCTTTTTGCAGAATCGGTTATTAAAGCAACCATTAATCAAAATACAACTTGTGGAACAGATGTATTAGCAATAGCACTTATATTAGAATACGCTGATAATTCTGATATGGATTTTAATATTGGTAATTCTACCATATTTTTAAATTACAATACAGATAAATTGTTACTTTACGGATATGTTGAAAGTGATAATTTTGAAGACCATTGTTTCGATGTGTCAGAAACAGCTAATAAGCAAAATGGCTTTATTAATGTTAGCATAAATGATGTAACCGTTAATACTACATTTAGTTCAAGCACTAATCAACATCTTGTTGGGTATGTATTTTTTAATATAGCAGTTGGTAAAACTGTTAGTAGTGGCGATATATATATTGACGAATATTTTACATCATTTAATAACAAAACTAGTAACAATGGAACGGAGGAACTAACAGCTGTATTCGATAATGACCTTACTTTAAATAATGCAGAAATCGCCTGTCTTCCACAGTTAGATATTTTTGATACCAATTGTAATGATAACGATTCTGTTTTGATAAACAATATTGTAAGAAATTGGACATCTGTATGTACTGTTGATGATGCTTCATTATCATTAGTTTGGCCTAATCACCCATATTATAATGATTTACAAATTAGTATTAATGGTGGGCAAACTTTCACAAGTCCAAATGCTGGGCAAAACCGCTTTGATGCATTTGATTTAGCTGTTGGAAACTATGATATAAAAGTAAAAAAAGGAGCAAATGGTTGTGTAACAACTTTAGATGATATTAATATAATGGACTTATCACATGAAGTAACAAGAACTTGGGGAGCAGCTTCTTGTGGACAAAACAACGGGTGGTTGCAACTAACCTGGTTAAAAAAAGCACTAAGTAAAATTGATATTAGTATTGATGGTGGACAAAATTACGTAACTGTACCAGCAGCAGATGAATTGTTTAGAGTAGAAAATTTGTCATCTGGAGATTATGACATTAGAGTAAAATGGAGTTACGCACCTTTTGCTTGTCCTGCACAATTAGATGATATTAATTTACATTCAAGCTGTAAAATTGCCTCTAAACAAAGTACAACTATTTATCCAAATCCTGCAAATCAACAAATTACCATTAAAGTAAATGACAAGATTTTTGAAACCTGTAAAGTTGAAATATTTAACTTAACTGGAATGCTAATTAAATATAGTTATCTTAAACCTAATCAAACCAAAGCAAAACTAAGTATAAAAAATTTGGCTAATGGTGTTTATATGGTTAAGGTTATTATCGATAATAAAAAGGTCAATAACCACAAGTTAAATATCGTTCATTAACTAAAAATAAAACTTTCACTAAATACGGCCAAATTTTAACCCAACACCAAATCTTCTGCAATACCATCTGCTTCTATTCTCAATTCAATATCTGCTTCGGGTAGTTTTTCATAGTTTTCATCAACAAAACCGCACCATCTGCAATAAGGATCTTTGCATTCGCCATCAAATTGGTGGTTTTGTATGCCCTGCCAAACTAGCTTCATTTGTTCTTTTACTAAGGCAATGTCTTCCTTTACTATAGGTACTTTTTGTTTGTGAAATTTGTTAGTGTCTTTGTCTGGCTCAATAAAATCAAATTCGGTAGTTACCACATTCCACGAATTACGATTATCTGCCTCAATTAAAATTTTATAAAACACTCCTTGTCGCCAATAGTCGCCACCAAATTCTTCTTCAAAAGTTGGGGTATCTTGTTTTTTCCATTCTTCTTTTGGCTTTGGTCTGTTAAATTTTTCTTTTCTAAATTTACCACTTTTATAATCTACCACATTAGCATCCTTGCCATCAAATTCAATTTTATCAATTACCCCTTTTATAGGCATATCGCCTACAATAACTTTTTGTATCACCTGCTCAATAGCTACCACCTTACTCCAATTATTAATAGATGCCTCATAATATTGCGGCAATATGTGTTTGCCATATTCTAACATTTGTTCGTAAGCTTTTTTGCCAAAAGCATTGCGGTAGTATTGCATTTGTTGCTCAAAAAATGCTAACATTATTTTTATCTCTGGAAACGTTTCTGTTTCCCGCATTTTTTTAAAGAACATTTCAAGCGTACCATGCACAACATTACCAAAAGTCATATTAGCATTAGTTGCGGCAGGCACTTTTAAAATATGGTTGAAATAAAAGTTTTTTGGACACTTTAAATAACTGTTTAAATGCGATACATTTAGTTGATAGTTTTGTAAAGCTCGGTTAATCATTTGTTTTTCAATCATAATTAAATCGGCTGCTGGCTTTTGTTTAAGCGTATCCAATTGAAAGTCTGCTAAGGCATTAGCATCTAAGTCAATATGTTTTTCAAGTACTTCTTCACAAGTTAATACCTCCGATACAAAGCGGCTTCTGTTCAGTTCTTTATCCTTTACATCAAACTTAGGTAAACACATAAATAACTGTTGTTTTGCACGGGTAATTGCTACGTAAAACAAGCGTCGTTTTTCTTCCTCATCACTACCTTTTTCACCATCAATTAAATTGCCAGGTAATTTAAACCGCATGTTGCTGGTACGTTGCTTTTCCCAGGCACTTTCTAAACTTTGAATTACGTAAACTGTTTCAAACTCTAAGCCTTTTGAACTATGTGCAGTCGTAAGCATAACTCCATCGGGGTCGCCAGTTAACTTAAAAACCGGTAAAGAAATTTGGTTGTCTTGCATTTCTTCAATGCCTTCTACCAAATTGTTTAAATTAAAATTATTGGTTCTTTCGTTTTCTTCTTTTACAAAATTAAAAAAGGTACGAAGTTCTTCCATCAAGTCAATTTTTTCCGGAGCGTGAATAAGGTAATTCAGCAAGCCACTTTCCGCTATTATTTTTTCTATTAAAGAAGGTAAGGTTATGTTTTTGCTTTCGCTTATCCACGTTTCAATAAAAGTACTCAACTTTCTAACTTGCTTATACTGTCCCATTTTACTGGTATTAAAAATATCGGGTTGCTCATTTACTTTATAATTTGCAATTACATTTCTCCACTTCGCTTTTTTGTTATTTCTTTTAAGGCTGCGTAATTCAAAAGCAATACCTGCAATAGTTAGTGGATGTATACCAAACCATTTATAATGCATTATGTCAAACAGTAAATCTTCACGGCTGTGCGATATTTTCCCCTCTTCGGTAAGGTATTGTAAAAGTTTAATAATATTTTTTATAAATGTAGATTGTAAAATATTTTGCCGCATTTTTACTTGATACGGTATTTGCTTTAAGTCAAAATATCTAATTATATCATCTGCAAATTTATGCTTTGGGTATATTATTGCAATTTCATTTAAGGTTTCCCCTGCATTGCGTGCGGTTTCAATTTCAGTAGCAATATGAAAGGCCTGTTGCGCTTCGTTTATATAAACCCGCACTTCTGGTGCAGTATTTTCTTTTACTTTTGCGGCATTTAGTTTTTTGGTAAGATGCGATAGTTCGTTTACCAAACGCTCTTTATTTTCACTAATTAGTTTATTGGCTGCATTTAATATAACTTGATTGCTTCTGTAATTATCAATTAACTCAACTACCTTTAAATGTTGTTTATATTTAGTATTAAAAGCAGTAATGTTAGCAACGTTTGCCCCTTGAAAACGGTAAATAGATTGATCATCATCGCCAACAACAAAAACATTTGGTGCATCCCAATAATCTAACAAGCAATACAACAATTGGTTTTGCGCCCCATTGGTATCTTGATATTCATCTACCAAAACGTAATGGTATTGCTCTTGATAATCTAATAATAAATCTTTATGTGCTTCATCTTGAAACTTATCTAACACCCAGGTTATCATATCATTAAAATCATACCTGCCCATTTCTTGCATTTTTTGCTGATAGGTATCGTATTCCATCACGGCCGATTTTAGCAAACGCATTGGCTTTGCCACATCTTTTTCAAAAGTAGCTTCCTTAAAATCACCTTTGCTAAATTTCCCTTGTTTTCTTTTATAAATAAAAAAATCATTATTTTTTTCACTTGCTTCCCATTCTTCAATTTTACTATGTAACCACGCTGGCGACCATCGCTCTTTTTTCATAGTATCAAAAAGCCACTTTAATTTCCTTCTGTCGTATCGATTATCGCCTTTCCATTTTTTCATAGGGTGATTTGCTGGAAAACTGTTAATTAATGCCTCTAACAATTTCATCTCTTCTAATTCCGAAATTGGCTCTAAAGCACCTTTAGCAAACAAATAAGGATGTGCCTTTATTACATTATTACAAAAAGTATGAAAAGTAGAAATTTCTATTCTATAAGCCTCAGGCCCAATAAATTCAATTAAGCGTTTTCGCATAGCTATTGTGCCAGCATCTGTAAATGTTAAAGCTAATATGTTTTCTGGGCCAGCATCGGTATTTTGTAAAATTGTACCAATGCGGGCAGCCAATATTTGGGTTTTACCAGTACCAGGCCCGGCTACAACCAATACTGGTCCTTCTATATTATTAACTGCTTCTTTTTGCTTGGCATTTAACTGGTTAACTGCTGTATTAAACGATGGATTAAATTTCATTAGACAATAGTGTTGAATAAGTTAATTAATAAACTGTGAAAGTAGCAGACTGTAGCTTTAAATACAAATGGAATTGCTAACAAATTAAAAATGAATATAAGTTGTAAAATAACGTTTTTTGAAACTACAATCATTGATATTGACCATATTTAGCTAAATTTAGTCAGTATAGTGACTAAATTTACGTTAATTTAGTCAGTTGATAGACTATAATTAGCTAAATTTAGTATATTTGTTGACTAAATTTTCATAAATTAAGAAGTGAGCTATAATTTAATAAAAAGATTGACAGAGACACAGGTTGTAAATAGCTTTGTTCCAAATAAAGTTATTGTGCTAATAGGGCCAAGAAGAGTGGGTAAAACCATCTTAATTAAACAAATACTTGCAAAAACTAAACAACCTTACTTGCTTTTAAATGGAGAAGATTTAGATGTAAGAAAAAAATTAGCCAACCGTAGTGTGCAACATTATTTAAGTTTGTTAGGCAAAATTAGGTTTTTGGTAATAGATGAAGCTCAAAAAATACCACATATTGGTGAAATACTAAAGCTTATGATTGATGAAATTGATGGATTAAAAATTTTAGCAACAGGTTCATCAGCATTTGACATTAACAAATATATGGGCGAACCACTTACAGGAAGAAAAAAGACATACTATATGTTTCCATTATCGGAAAACGAGCTGAAACAGGTAGAAAACGATATACAAAAAGTAGCTAACTTAAAACATCGGTTAGTATTTGGCAATTACCCAGAACTATTGCACTTAAAAAATATAGAAGATAAAAAAGAATATTTACAAGAATTGGTAAACTCCTATCTGCTTAAAGATATTTTAGAATTTGAAAATATTAAAAATGCCGATAAAATTTTTGATTTGCTAAGGCTTATCGCTTTTCAAGTTGGTAATGAAGTATCTAATACAGAAATTGGTAAACAATTAGCGATGAGCAAAAATACAGTTGAAAGATATTTAGATTTGTTAACCAAAGTATTTATACTGCATCCACTAAGTGCCTTTAGCAGAAATTTAAGAAAGGAAATAGTAAAATCTAAAAAATGGTACTTTTATGATAATGGCTTGCGCAATATGCTAGTTAGCAATATGAACCCAATTGAACTGCGCAATGATATTGGTGCACTTTGGGAAAACTACATCATTAGCGAACGCATTAAACATCAAAAATATAACAAAATGCTGGTTTACAATTACTTTTGGAGAACTTACGATCAACAAGAAATTGACTGGATAGAAGATAGAGATGGAACGCTACACACTTATGAATTTAAATGGAACAGTAATAAAAAAGCTAAACAACCAATTGCCTGGCAAAAAACTTACACCAACACCACTTTTAAAGTTATAAATAGTGATAATTATTTGAACTGGATAAGATAAATTGCAAACAAATAAAATATAATGCAAATACATCAATATAATTTTCAATTAAAAACACTTAAAGGCGAAAGGGCTTTTTTAGCCGATATTAGTTTAAACAAAAATGAAAAAAAGCAGCCTGTTGTAATTTACGTACACGGTTTTAAAGGCTTTAAAGATTTTGGGGCCACCAACTTAGTTGCTCAACACTTTGTAAGGCAGCAAATGGCTTTTGTAAAGTTTAACTTTGCGTACAATGGCACTACAATTGAGCAAGCTACAGAATTTGCTGATTTAAACGCCTTTGGAGAAAATAATTTTTGTAAAGAATTAGATGATTTGCAAGTAGTGATTGATTGGGTTTTTGATACCAACAATGCTTATGCCGAGCATTTTGATTTAACCAAAGTACACTTAATTGGCCATAGTAGAGGTGGCGGAATTGTTTTGCTAAAAGCAGTTACAGATAAACGCATTAATAAAGTTTGCACCTGGGCAAGCGTAGCAGATTATGGCGAAAATTGGACAACACAGCTTGTTGAAAATTGGAAAGAGAAAGGCACTATTTATGTATTAAACGGCAGAACAAAACAACAAATGCCTTTAAATTATCAGTTAGTTGAAAACTATTTTAGCAATTTAAATCGTTTAGAAATACCTTTGTTAGCAAAAGAAATACAACAACCTGTTTTAGTAGTTCACGGAACTGAAGATACATCTGTACCATTTAGCTGCGCAGAAAGATTAAACAGTTGGATACCTGATGCCACTTTGTGTGCGGTAGAAAACGCCAACCATACTTTTGGTATGAAGCACCCCTGGGACAGCAAAGAGCTACCTAAAGATCTTTTAAATGTTAGTGATAGAACCATTTCGTTTTTTAAACCGTCTTAAATTATAAATAAAGCATCTTACAAAAACATAACAATGAACAATACTTATTTAATATTAGGCATACTTATTTCCACTTTTGTTTGGATGGGTTGCCAACCAGATGAAAACGGCGACAATAGCATTAATATTTTCACTATTGAAGATGACAAATTATTAGGGCAACAGTTAGCCGAAGAAATTGCAAATGATAAAGAAACATATCTTATTTTAGATGAAAGTGAATACAGCGAAGCTTACGACCACTTATACCGTATAAGAGATGAAATTTTAGATAGTGAAGATGTTATTTACAAAGATGAATTTGAATGGGAAACCAAAATTATACATAATGATACGGTTTTAAACGCTTTTGCCGGACCAGCAGGTTATATTTATGTGTATACTGGTTTAATTAAATTTTTAGATAATGAAACAGATTTTGCAGGCGTTTTGGCGCACGAAATTGCTCACGCTGATAGAAGACATGTTACCGATAATTTAACCACTAATTATGGACTGTCATTAGTGTTAGGTTTAATTTTTGGAGAAAACGAAAATACTTTAAGTGAAATTGCAGCCGGTTTGGCTGGGCTAACTTTTTCAAGAAGTAAAGAAAAAGAAGCGGACGACTTTTCGGTAAATTACTTGTGTAACAGCGAGTGGCACGCCAACGGTGCAAGCGGTTTTTTTGAGAAACTGATTGAGGAAGGGGAAACAGGCAGCTTACCAGCTTTTTTAAGCACGCACCCCAACCCAGGCAATAGGGTAGAAGATATTAATACAAAAGCAACCGAATTAATGTGTGCCGATGGAGATGATTTTTTAAATAGATACCAGCAATTTAAAAACAGTTTGCCTTAGGTTAAGAAGGAAAATGATAAGGATAGTGGTTAACATTTATTTTCCAGCCGGCATCGGTTTTGTTTAGCAAATACAATTGTGTATTGTTATTGTTGTAATAATTTACATTTATATTTTCATTTTTACTGTGCCATTTTAAGTACCAACATTCTTCTGTTTTTATGCGTACTACTTCAGGCTCTTTTTTTAATACCTCAACTTCTAATACTTCATGGTAAGATGGGTTTTTGTCATCTTTTAAAGAAACACCTCTGCTAATTTGCTTATGAACTAACTTATATATTTTATTATAAGCAGGCCCATCTTTAACATAATAAGGTAGTAATTTTGCTATGTTAGCTTTTGGTAAATTTTTATAAGCCTCAAATTCGGCGGCATTAGCGTTTAAAATTAACTGCTTAAAATCAATATTTAAATGATGGTTAGAGGCAAAGCTGTAATCGCTAAAATTTTTGTAGCCTAAGCAAAGGGCTAATTTGTTTAGCGTATTTAACCTTCTTTTATCAATAGGGTTAGGTAAAGCATAGCCATATTTAAAAATTCGTTCCAATGTACTATTGGAGATATAAGTATCAATTAATTGTTTTTTATTACCTATTATAACACTTTGCACACTAAGCTTTTCTGAAAAAAATTTTGCTGCATTTACAAAGTCACTTCTTTTCCAGTTATGTACAACTGGCTCAAAATCATGCTGTATAACCAAATAATCTATCAAAGCCGACTTTAACGCTTCAAGTACAGTATTTCCTTTTCTCATTAAAACTTTAAGCTTTCAAATTATTGTTCATAACTAAGAACAGTTTATGAACAGCTCAAAATTAATAGAAATCGTTGATAATATTTAATTTTGATCATCATAATATAATGAAAATCAAAGCTACTAAACGAGAAGAGCTGACAAAGTTAAGTGTTGGCTCTTTTTTTTTATTAAAAAGTAAAAGTTAGGTTTTAACTTGGTTAAATAGGTAACCGACCTATAAATTCGCTCTAGTTGTATAACTAATAAATCAATTCTATCAATCTATTTTTATAAACTTATTTGTAGAAATTAATTTTCCATTCTTAAACAACGTAACCAAATATTGCCCGTCTGGTAAATAATTCAACTGCAAAATTTCGGTAGCATTTCGCATTTCATTTTCATAAACTAATTGCCCATTTGTGGTATATATTTGTAATAATGCACCAATTTGGCTTTCTAACAAACCACTTACATAAAGCTTGTTTTTTATAGGTATTGGAAATAGCTTAATATAATCTTCTTTTATAGCTGTAGTGTTGATCATTACATCTTCACAAAACCTAATATCTAAGCCAAGAAATTCATAGTTATCACGGCCAAATACAAATTGGAAGAAAGGTAATCGCTCGGTGGTTTCATTATTTAACTCAACAGGTATGCCACTATAATTATCATAAAAGTTTGGTATTTTATCAAACTCAATTAAAATAGTACCGGTTGTTGATAGGCATCTGTAATATTGTTCATCTAATTCCGTAACTTCAACGGGGCTAATAAAATGATAAACACTATTGTTTGGCAATAATAAAGCCCCTTTTGGCCAGCATAAAGCATCATTTAACTTACTGGCATTATAATACATTTAAACCGGTAGGTATTTAGCGTGTATTAAAAAAAACTGAGCATAATCATTTATTAGTTTTCCATTACAAGCATCAAATATCTCGTAACGTCTAATATCCCTTTTTGTAAAATCGCCACTAAAACCATTTCTAATTCTAAGTCGTACATCAAAAATACTATCAAATGGCTTGTTTAAGGCTACTTCGCCAAAAAAGACTATCTAATTTTTCAAAGCTTGCTCTTTCATCTAAACCAATTATTATAGTATCTAAATTACCTAATACATCTTCAAAATAAAATGGCATTTCAAACGCTGGTATTAACTGGGCTTTTGTACTTATGGTAAATGCAAAGAATATGTAAGTTATTATTGCTGATTTAAATATTATTTTTTGCATCTGTCTATTTTTTAATTAAAAATTTTCTTCTACAGGTAGTATAGTTGTGATCAACAATTACAGGTTCTATTTTAATAATATAAATACCGCTGTTTAAATTTATAAATGTTTATAAGATTTATTGCCTAAAGTAAATATACGTAAAATAAAATGGTTCTACTACGAATTTAATGAAACATTGCGTTTAAGGCTTAAAAGTACTTACGCATAAAGATACTTTAAATACCCCAACCGTCATCGCAGAAAAATCGGAGAGAAACGGAGATTTTATCAGCGATCTCGCCTATTTTTCTGGGAGAGATAGCGGATATTTTATTCCGTTGCTCTCCATAAAATTCCGCTATGACGTTTGTTCGGTTTTTCCGTTAAAATGGTAGTAGAACCAATAAACTAAAATTTCTAAATCTAACAAAAACAGATTGTTATAGCAAAGTTCTATATTTTACAAATAACTATTAGATTTAAAATGTAAAAGTTATACCCAAACTTGGTAAAATAGGTAACTGATCAATACGCTCATTTCTTACTCTGTCAAAATAAAAAATATTATTTCGGTCGTACACATTGGTAACACTTGCTACTACTTCTAAATTACTATTTTTACCCAAAACAAAATTCTTTTTTAAGCTTGCATCTAAGCGATGATAATCTGGCAAACGACCAGTATTAATATTTTCATCATAAATAATTCCGAGTTCACCATTTTGGCTTATTATGTCGGTAAATATTCCATCATCTAAAGTAAGTAATTCATAAAAGCCTTGTGTTTTTGTAAATGGAAAGCCAGAGCCATAATTCCATCTTACGCTTGCTTCCCAATCTAATTTATCGCCCATTTGGTAAGCTGCCGTAAAGTTAAAATTATGTCTTCTATCGTAGTGTGGCGAATAACTTACTGCCGTTTCTGGTGTTGGGGTTCTGCCATCAAATCTATCAGTAAATGCTAATGAATAAACGCCCCAAACAAACCAACGTTTATAATCATATTTTGCTAAAACATCAATACCATAAGCATTACCTTCTTCTAAAACGTAATCGGGTTGGTCGGCAAATTGCTTATCTCTATTTAGGTTAATTAATTGATTAAATACTTTATAATAACCTTCTACATTTACATTTATCTCCCTTGTAACATCAATTTCTAAGCCAGCTACAAAATGAGTTGCTTTTTGTATATTATTACGGGCTTCTTTCCCATTTGGTTTAATTAAATCTTCTTCTGGCCCGCTTAAAAAACCAGTAAATAAATTTACCACATCTCTATCACTTTTGGTACTAATAAAGTTTTGGGTATAAATACCAGCTGCTGCTTTAAGCCTTAACCTGTTATTAATGTTGTATTTAAAGCCAATTCTAGGTTCTGGTTCAACAGTAGAAAGTGAGGGGTAAAAACTAATTCTTAAACTAGGCTCATACACCAATTTCTCTCCAATATTTCCTCTAAACTTAGCGTAAGCACTTAATTCTGTTGTGTTGTTTTTTTGTTCAAAATTAGTTTCAAATAAATTTCTAAACTTAAAATTAGTGCTAAAACCGCCAATATTTATACCATATTTTAGCTTTTGATTGTTGTTAAAAAAGTAAGAAAAATTCATTGCCGCATCAAAGCCACCAATATCGCTTGTTCTTGGGCGTGTGTCTCCAGCTTCTAACAAACTAATATCGTATTTTGAATAGGCAATGCTGCCATCAATTAAAGTTTTTGATTGCCCGGGCACTAAAACAAAATCACCACCAAGCCCAAAAGCTCCCCAACCAAAGGTTGATTGCCCAACAAAATTAACATCATCATTAAAATTATAACCATAAAAACTAGCCTTACTTCCGTTAGCGGAATTCATTGAAAGTTTTCCATAAATATCTAAAAAACTATAAGGCAAACCTTCATCATCTATATAGTTATATAATAATTTTGAAGATTCGTTTAAGTAAGAATACTTTGAAGTAAGTATATAAGAAATACTTCCGCCCTGTGTTTCATCTAACTTTTTTATTGGCCCTTCTAAAATAACTTTTGACATAAACGGACTAACACTTATTTTACCTGCGGTTCGTTTTTTGTTTCCATCTTTGGTTGTAATATCAATTACTGCCGAAATTCTGCCACCAAATTCAGCATCAAAACCACCAGTCATTACATCCACATTACGTATTAAATCTGTTTCGAATACCGAAAAGAAACCAATTGAATGAAAAGGATTATATACCGTAATACCATCTAACAAAACTTTAGTTTGTATAGAAGAACCACCACGTACATACAATTGCCCGCCCTGGTCGCCCGTAAAAATTATACCGGGCACAATTTGTAAGTATTGCACCAAATCTGCCGATCCGCCAATGGTTGGTATTTTGTTTAACAGCTTTGGCGTTATTTTTATTACCGAAGTTTTAACCTCTGTTTTCGCCTCCGATTTTTCTGCCGAAATTTCAATAACGCCTAAAGTAGTACTTTGTGGTTTCAAGTAAAGGTTTTGGTTAACTATGTTATTTTCTCTAACCGTAATTTCGGCTTTGGCGGTATCGTAACCAATGTAGGTGCTTACCAAAGTATAATCGCCAGGTTCAACTTTATTAATAGAAAAGAAGCCATTAATATCAGTTGAACCACCAATGGTTGTGCCAAGCAAATAAACATTTCCAAATAAAATAGGCTCGCCATTTTCGCTGTCGTAAACAAAGCCTCTTATAGTGCCTGTTTGTGCACTTACAATAGTAATTAAGTAGCAAATAAAGCAGCAGGTAGTTATTAATTGTTTCATTAAAAAATATACAAATGTTATAAACTTAATATTAAATGATTTTTTTTTGAAGCGAAATAATACGGCACGCATAAAAAGCAGTCCCGCTTTCCACTACAATCTTTTTGTTCCGCTAAGCTGCACAAAAAGGATTTCCGTTTCAATCGGGGCTAATTTAAAAGCACCCGTTGGCCGTAAAAATTTTATTATTTCATCAAACAATAGCTAAGTTAATTATCAATTAAATTATGCTGCTAATATACACATACATTTGATAGTGATTACTTTATATTTTCGACTAAAAAATTAATTCATTTTTTTTGATGATTTATTATCCGTAAAATCCTTAATTTTGCACACTATATATTTATATGAATACTAATACCAAAAACGTAAAGAATTTTTTTGATGGCTATGCCGGCGACTTTGATGCTATTTACGGGCATACAACAGAACGCAGCGGTTTTGGCCGTTGGGTAGATAAAAATTTTAGGCAAGTAATGTTTAAACGTTTTGAGGAAACCTTAAAGCATACTAACAATAGCCAAATAAATTCAGTATTAGATGTTGGCTGCGGCCCAGGCAGGTATTTGGTGGAGTTTTTAAAACAAAGCAAAGCAGTTACAGGTTTAGATATGGCACCAGGTATGATTGACATTGCCAAAAACATCACTTCTAAAATTGAACATAATGGTACAATTGAATTTGCTGTAGGCGATTACCTGCAACATCAATTTACACAACAATTTGATGCAGCTTGCTTAATGGGTTTTTTCGATTATATTGAGCAACCTACCGAAGTGTTTAATAAATTAAAGCAAGATGTAAGCAAAGAGATTTACGCTTCTTTCCCCAAAAGTGGCGGGCTATTGGCATGGCAACGGCAAGTACGTTATAAACTTAGAAATTGTCCTTTGTATTTATACAGCAAAAAAGATGTAGAAAGCATAATGCAGCAATGTGATTTAAAAAATTACAGTATAAAAGATTTTGGCAGAGGTTTGTTTTTGAAGGTGGAGTTGTAAGCTTTTTATTAAAAGAAAAAATAAAAACTAACATTACTTCGTTTTCTGGTTTTATGAGGTTAACATATTATTCAATATTACTTATTACAGTTCTTGTTACGCAACCTATTTCTGCTCAAAATTTCAAACTTCAAAACATAGAAGTAGACTTCAATGAAAACTCTATAGGCCGGAGTTTGCAACTGCAATTACAAGCCAAAACGGGGCCATTAAATATATCTCTTGGCTTAAGGTATCATTTAAAACTTCCACTAAAATATAATAACAGCCTTGCCTATTACCGAACTATGCATCCTGTAAAATTTATACAACGTTTTGGGCCTGTTTTTACTATAATTTATTTGTACCAACCCCAAAATTTTTATGCTGCTTTTTTTGGTGGTTATAAAAGCGAAGTGGGCATTATGGCAAGAAGACTATTACGATTGGATGATGTAACTACTAATACGGCCTTCTATCTTCATAAAAAATCGCCTATGGTAAGGTGGGAAAATCAACTAATATTAGGCTCTGTTATGCCAGTTACTTCAAAAATAAAATTTAGAGTATATGGTGGCGTAGGCATATCAGGCATATTTAGGGTGTTTGAAGAAAATACCATATTTTTGGGAGCACTAAACGGCAGAACTTATGAATTTTCTGCCTCTTTTGGCGGCGGGCTTTCTTACCTGCTTTTTAACTGAAAAAGGGATATATCATCGGCTTAAATATTTAAATACAAACTCGTTATTATGATTTTTTTTAAGCACATAATGCATGTAATTTATACAAAGAAGAAAAATTGCATTACACTATTAACGTGTTTTATTTTAGCGTTTTGCACTTCAGCACAAAATTTCAAACTTCAAAATATAGAAGTGGATTTTAACGAAAACTTTATAGGCCGGAGTATGCAACTGCAATTACAAGCCAAAACCAGGTTACTCAATGTATCTTTAGGCATAAGGTATCATTTAAAAATACCAACTCAGTATCATAACGGTCAGTTGTATCTCAGAACAATGTATCCTATAAAAAAAATTCAACATTTTGGGCCTACTTTTGCGGTAACTTATCACTATCAACCTAAAGATTTTTATGCTGCTTTTTTTGCAGGCTACAAAGGTGAAGTTGGTATTATGGCAAGAAGATTTGTTTTGGTAGGCGATATTTTTACCCGCACTTCTACTTACCTACATACAAAATCGCCTATGGTTAGGTGGGAGAATCAATTAATTTTAGGTGCTACATTGCCAATTATACCAAAAATAAAATTTAGAATTTATGGTGGCGCAGGTATAGCTGCTTTGTTTAATATTGTTGAGGAAAATGTAATATTTCCAGAAGCTCCAAATGGCAAAATGACTGAATTTTCTGCTTCTTTTGGTTGTGGGCTATCCTATCAACTATTTGGTAAAAATGCATTGAAAATTGAGAAATTATATTGAAAGTAAAAACTTATTAAAACTTTAAATGGCAAATTGAATACATTTTCTGCATCTTATGGTTGTGGGCTTTCTTACTTGTTTTTAAACTTGAAGAGAAATACATAATAAATATTTAAATACAAACTTATTATTGTGACTTTAATATGCAATATTTATAATTATATAAAAAAAATGGATTATACTATTTGATTTACATAGTTACAGTATAAAATACTTTGACAGAGGTTTGTTTTTGAAAGTGAATTTATAAGCTTGTGGTAAGGTTTCTATTATACAAAAATAAATTCTGCCAATGTTGCGTTTTGAACTACAGATAGAATACAGTTAAAACTATGTTTTGATGTAATTCTTATTAATTTTTTTATTTAGAATTTTATGAAAACAAAACATTACTCTTTACTATTTATTACAGTTCTTTTTACGCAATCTATTTCTGCTCAAAACTTCAAACTCCAAAACATAGAGTTAGACTTTAATGATAATTCTATTGGCAGATGTTTGCAGTTACAGTTACAAGTTAAAACCGGGCCATTATACACATCAATTGGTTTAAGGTATCATTTAAAACAACGGCTTTCTTTTGATCACACCGCTTCATATTACCAAACAATGTACCCCATAAATTTTATTCAGCGCTTTGGGCCAATTTTGAAAGTAATATATGAGTTTCAGCCTAAAAATTTTTATGCCAGCTTTTTTTGTGGTTTTAAAACCGAGCTTGCTTTTATGGCGAGAAGGTTAATAAATAGAGATGGTACGGGAATTCTTAGTCCAAGATTTTTACATACAAAATCACCAATGATTAGGTGGGATAATCTTTTAATAGTAGGCTCAATTATACCTGTTAGCCCAAAAATAAAATTTCGAATTTATGCTGGTGTAGGCGGCTCTGGTTTATTTAGAATTGTGGAGGAAAATCATATTTTTCTTGCAGCCCTTAATGGAAGAACGTCAGATTATGCCACTACTATTGGTTGTGGACTTACTTATAATTTATTCGATAAAAATGAAGTAAACACAAATTGAAAATAGTACTCAAGTTATTAGCACTATTTTTATATAAAACAGTTTTTATGCATTCTAAATATTATTTGGTTATAATTTTTTTCACATTTTTTTTTACCATAGCTTGTTATTCACAGCCAAACTTTAAGCTCCAAAATATTAACATTGACTTTAACGAAAATTCAATTGGCCGCAGCTTTCAGTTACAGTTACAAGCAAAAACCGGCGCATTACTCACCTCCGTTGGTTTAAGATATCAGGAAAAACTACCTGTTAGATATAACTTTGGAAATTTGTTTTATAGAAAAATGTATCCTGTAAAATTAATTCAACACTTTGGGCCAATATTAGAAATATCTTATAATTATCAACCAAAAAACTTTTATGCTAGCTTTTTTGCTGGTTACAAAACAGAGGTTGGCATTATGGCGAGGAGAATTTTAAAATTAGATGATATTAGAACAAGAACTTCTACTTATTATCATACAAAATCTCCTATGGTAAGATGGGATAATCAATTTATTGTAGGTTCAAGCATGCCTATTACCCCAAAAATAAAACTTAGGGTATATGGTGGTGTTGGCGTTTCTGGTTTATTTAAGGTTGTTGAAGAAAATCAAATTTTTCCAGAGGCTCCTAATGGAAGAATGCACGAATTTTCTGCATCTTATGGTTGTGGGCTTTCTTATCAGTTGTTTGGTAAAAATATTTTAAATAAAGGTTGATTACTTTATCGGTATTGTAATCGAATGAAAATTTTTCTCTGCTCCAAGTGAACCTGTTCACTTGTGTTTACTACTAACGTTGCAACAAGTTCATTGTATATTATCGTGATTGTTTGATTTAAAAAGGATGCATTTTTTTATGAGATTGCCTTACTTTAATGATGTTATCTGCTTTAAAATTAAAAAAGAAGCCTATATTTCGGCATAATTTATATGCAAAACAAACTAAAAATAAAAGCAGGCAACATTAGTCACTTAACCGATGCGCGCTACTTTGCTGCTTATGGTATGGAGTGGATGGGTTTTAATTTTAAAACAAACGATGTTAATAAAATTGATATTGAAACCGCAAAAACTATTATTGATTGGATTGAAGGCCCGCAGATTATTGCAGAATTCGACCAATTAAATTTGGATTACATTTTTCAAACTTGTCATCAATTGCAAATAAATAATATTCAATTACCTATTGAACATTTTACTACTGAATTGAAAGATTACGAAGTGTTTTGGAAAGGTAAGGCATCTCATTTAAATAAAATGGAAGCTTTTCATAAAAATGTTTTAGTAGAAAATTTTTCGGATGTTGAAATAGTAAAAGGCATCTTACAAAAAAATGAAAATACTATAATTAGTTTAAATGAAAATTTAGAGCTGAGCAAAAGCATCATACAATTACCTAACTTAAAAGCAATAGAAATTTGCGGCAGCAGCGAAGATGCTACAGGCTTAAAAGCGTTTGATGCTATTAACAATTTGTTTGAGTGGTTGGAGGATGAAGGACGATTATAGTACTTTTGTTTCGATTAGGTTTTGCCCGAAGATTACACATATTGCTTTTGTTTGGTTTGTGTTCTCCCGCAGAACTCGCTGATTTTCGCAGATTATTTTTGTTTTGCTTGGTTTTACCCACAGATTATTTTCGCAGATTGCTTTTGTTTTGTTTGTGTTCTCCCGCAGAACTCGCTGAATTTCGCAGATTGCTTTTGTTTGGGTTTATATTGTTTTAAAATTAATTAATCTCCATTTCTGGAACATTGCCGTTAATATGCAACTTACCTTTAGTTGCTGTTTTTATTTCTTCAACGCTTACGCCGGGCGCGCGTTCTATTAGTTCAAAACCATTTTTGGTAACTTCTAATAAAGCGAGGTTGGTCACAATTTTGGTAATGCAACCTACACCTGTTAAAGGTAATGAACACTTTGATAACAACTTACTTTCGCCTCTTTTATTGGTATGCATCATAGCTACAATAATATTATCTGTGCCAGCTACCAAATCCATTGCGCCGCCCATGCCTTTTACCATTTTGCCTGGTATTTTCCAGTTGGCAATATCTCCGGTTTCCGATACTTCCATTGCACCTAAAACAGTTAGGTCAATATGCCCGCCACGTATCATAGCAAAACTTTCGGCAGAGTTAAATAAAGAACTGCCTGGCAAAGTAGTTACGGTTTGTTTGCCAGCATTAATCATATCGGCACTTACTTTTTCTTTTTTAGGAAATGGCCCCATACCTAACAAACCGTTTTCTGAATGTAAGGTTACCGAAATATCATTGGGCACATAATTGGCAATTAAGGTTGGTATACCAATACCTAAGTTTACATAGTAGCCATCTTTTAATTCTTTTGCAATTCGCTTTGCAATACCATTTTTATCTAAAGCCATATTGTTTTATTTTTTTGGTAAGATGCTTATTCAGTAATGGTTAAATTTTCAATACGTTTTTCATAGTTCACACCTTTAAAAATACGCTGCACAAAAATGCCTGATGTATGAATGTGGTTTGCGTCTAATTCACCCGGCTCAACTAGTTCTTCTACTTCGGCTATTGTTATTTTACCAGCAGTTGCCATCATTGGGTTAAAGTTTCTGGCTGTTCCTTTAAAAATTAAGTTACCATCAGTATCGCCTTTCCAAGCCTTAACCATTGCAAAATCTGCTGTTAACGAATTTTCAAGAATATACTGTTTGTCACCAAATTGCCTTGTTTCTTTACCTTCTGCTACTTCCGTACCAAAACCAGTTGCTGTAAAAAATGCCGGAATGCCTGCGCCACCTGCTCTTATTTTTTCGGCCAAGGTGCCTTGCGGGGTTAGCTCCACTTCTAACTCACCCGATAATAATTGGCGTTCAAATTCTGCATTTTCTCCTACATAAGAAGAAATCATTTTTTTTACTTGGTGTTGATGTAACATTAAACCAATACCAAAATCATCAACTCCGGCATTATTGCTTATACAAGTTAAACCACTCATACCTTTTTTTACTAAAGCGGTAATACAATTTTCGGGTATGCCACAAAGGCCAAAACCACCAAACATTAAGGTGCAATTATCTGGTATGTCTGCTGTTGCCAATTCGGCATTTTTATAAATTTTTTTCATACTTTTATTGAAACAACCGCAAGTTATTGTTTTAATTAACAAATAAAAAATTTGCTTTGTAAAAGGCTTCTATAATTGAAACGATACACTTTTTCCTATTCAGTTTAACTTTAGTTTATATTTTTATAATAAACACTATCTAATTATTATATTACCATTTTTGAACTAACTAATCTTTTATGTCGATGAATTTAAAAAATTTATTAATAACATTATGTTTAATACTTGGCCTGTTTTGGTCCAATTTTTCTAAAGCTCAAAACGAGTATTTAATTTCTTATGAAAAAATTGTTTCATACCCAACCAGTACATTTGAGTTTTTGTTGCCTACTTTAATTGATGAAGATTTTCCAATAAGTATTGATTCTGTTTTTGCAACATTAGACTTGCAATATACTGTTGATTTATACAAAATACAATACTATGCGGAGCACCCAATACACGGTGAAATATTAGCATCGGGGGCAGTTGCTATTCCGCAAGCTTTTAACTGCGATTTACCATTGGCAATTTACCAGCATGGTACAACTTTTGATTGGGATGGCGTGCCTTCTTACTTATCGTTAGAACATTATTTAGGTTCTATGTTTAGTACTTCGGGTTATGTATCGTTAATGCCAGATTATTTGGGTTTGGGTGATTCGCCTTTTATGCATCCATACAGTCATGCACAATCTACCGCAAACGCAGGGCGCGATATGATTAGAGCTTTTAAAGAAATGGCAGCTGAAATTGGCGTAGTATGGAACAAAGAGATTTTTATAACCGGTTACTCGCAAGGCGGCCACGGCGCAATGGCTTTATTTAAAGATTTAGAAGAAAACTATAGTGATGAGTTTACTGTAACAGCTTGTTCGGCACTTTCTGGTGCTTACAGTATTTCTGGCGTTATGCAAGATGTTATGTTTAAAGAATATAGCTCACCAAAATATTTACCTTATGTAATTGTTGGTTATCAATCCGTATATCCAGAGTTATTAGGTAATAGTAGTTTTAAAGCTCCTTTTATAAGTGAATTAAGCAATCTTAATGATTTTGAAGGAAATACCAAAGACTTTTTTGAAATTTTAGATGAATACGATAGCCTGCAATTGATACCAAACATTCCTATAGAAATGTTAAAACCAGACTTGGTTGAAGAATTTAAAAATGATGACAGTCACCCTTTTAAAATAGCTATGCGCGAAAGTGATAATTACGATTGGGATGCTAAGGCACCATTATTTATACAAGGTTGTTGTAATGATGAACAAGTTAGTATTGAAAATGCTCGTTTAGCAAAACAAACAATGGAAAATAGAGGAAAAACAAATATAGATTATGTGGATTTTTGCGATGAATACCCCGAAGTTGGTACATTAAGACATAACGATTGTATACCTTACTGTTTGTTAGAAACCAAAGTATTTTTTGATGCTAATAGTATGCGTTCGCAATGCGATGCTATTGTAAGTATTGATAAAACCGAAAATAATGTTGACTTTAGTTTGTACCCTAACCCTGCCAATGGCAATTTTGTAAACCTAACTATTGAGAAACCTATTAATGAAAATGTGGCCTTAGGTTTGTATAATGCAAAAGGCCAGTTAGTTTGGCTTAAAAATGAAAATCAGTTAAGCACAATTACCAAAATTAACACCGCTAATTTAGCAAATGGCTTTTACAGCATAACAGTTAGAAGTGAAGAGCATAATTTTAATGTTCCGTTTTTTGTTAATAAGTAAAAAATATTAATCATACTTTTATAAAAGCCTTTTAGTTGTTTAGCTAAAAGGCTTTTTTTATCCTATCCATTTGGGCTTTTTTTATTTGTTGTTATAAAACTCACAACCAATTTAAAGGACCACCGCATTCCACATTTAAAACCTCGCTTGTTGTATTGGCAAATTGTAGCTGCAATTGTTTTTTTAAAAGATCTAATTTTTCAACTGAAAGATTATTTTCGCAACTATATTTCATTATAATTAAGTTGTGTTTATTTTTTATAACAAACCAAGGTACACTTTTTATATATCGTTCATTTTTACCAGGTTTTATTTGGCTTAAATCGCCCAAATTGTTTAATAATTTTTGTTGTGCAGCATTGCATACACCACTTTCATTAAAACCAAAAAACTGGAATTGAATGTTGTTTGTACCATTTTTGCTAAATAGAGAAAAACCACTAAAAAAATTATAAGAACAATTTTTTAGGATGTAATTAGGTAGCGTATCTTTATGAATTTTATATTCTTTTGAGAGCTGATTAACAAAAGAATCAATTTTTTTTTGGTTGAATGTTGAGGTAACTGCCGATTCTTTTTTAGGAACAAATTTTTTAACTTGTTCAGTTGAAGTGTTGCAAGCCATTAACAGAAGCAGCAGAAAATAAATTATATTTACATTAAACTTAAACCACATCTCTTTTAAATTTTGGTTTAAAAAATCGGATTTGCTCAAAGCGTGCATCAATAATTTTATAGCCATCATCATTTATGGCAATTTCATATTTTCTAAAAGAAATAGCAGCCCAATCTTGTTCTGCCCCTATTGCTTTAAACTGCCAAAATTCATTTTCATTGCTTTTAACAGAGCGATTAATAAATGTAGTTAATATCATATTATGAGATTGGTTAGCACCTTGGCCACTATATAATTGAACTAAATTACCAGGCTTCACTACATCAATTTCCAATTCTTCATACTTTTCAGATTTATGTAATTGCCCTGCGGTAATATAGTGTTGGTTTTCCATAATATCTGTTTCAAAACCTGCATCATAAACCACATCGTGCATAAAAATATTACATTTCCAAATATCTGCACCCCAATTAACTTGGTATTGCTTTTCATTGTTAATTACCTCCGTTTTATTTTCGCTTGCACCAATTAATTGTTTGTTTGGAGTTAAAAATATTAAAGAATTTGTACCATAATGTTTACCAATTGTGCCCTTTGCTCTCTTAATTGCTGTATTTAAAATGTTTTCTTCATCAGTATTTTTAAAATTTTTATATTGGTTAATAGCTTTTTCTTGGCTGTTAAAATTTTCACTAAAAGCAAGTAAAGTTGTTTCATCTGTAGAGGGTAAATAAAAAATATTACCCACTTCAAATTTTAATGGTATTGCCTTTCGTTCAATTAATTTTCCCCAAAAATATTCTTCTTTTATAACTTGGTTAAAGGCTTGTAAATCATCGGAATAATAACCCAACCTTCTACTAAATTTATCAAAATCATCAACATCATTTTCGGTAACTAAATACTTTATACTCTCAATAATATTTAAGCTTACGTCAGCTGAGGTTAGAGGTAAGTTTACAACAGAAATATTACCACTACCAAATAACCATTTTAAAAATTTTCCAAACATTATAAAATAAGATACTTTTTAATTAATTCCGCTACAAAAATATAAATATTTTTTGTTTTATACTTTAATAATGTGTCTCACAAGTCTTTACATAAAAATGTTGTTTTTAAAAAAAATAATAATTCTATTGATGGTTCTACTACGAATTTAATGAAATATTGCATTTAAGGCTTAGAAATACTTACGCACAAAGATGCTTTAAATACCCCAACCGTCATCGCAGAAAAATCGGAGAGAAACGGAGATTTTATCTGCGATCTAGCCTATTTTTTTGGGAGAGATAGCGGATATTTTATTCCGTTGCTCTCATAAAATTCCGCTATGACGTTTGTTGGGTTTTCCTTTTTCAATTAAAATGGTAGTAGAACCCTATCGATAAGGAATGATGAGGAAATAAACATTCTGTTAAAAACAAAATTAACTTGATAGATGAAGAAATTAAACTATGCTGGAAACAAAAAAGTAATAATTAAAAATAAGCTTTGAATCATTGCCAATTAGCAATAAAAAAAATCAGTAAATTTAATTTGTTTGATACAAAAGTATGGCAATCGCATAAAATCTGATGGCTGATTATGTAATAAAATCTAACATTATTTTTAGAAATGTTATTTTTTTT